>JACCDG011643438.1_pt1 | contig 120875 bp, 109 predicted proteins | sample 7442471 | NCBI WGS metagenome assembly JACCDG01 (sample SAMN15323444, study PRJNA562643) | freshwater metagenome | isolation source: river surface water | place: USA:Blue River Watershed | collected 2017-08-17
ACGGTTTGCTTGCAAACCGTGAGATAGTGACGTCTGACCCCCCGTTGATGCATTAAAGGGATCCGAGTGCGAATAGAAAGGTGTAAAGTGCTAGAAGTAGGGAAGTTTTGGGAAGGAAGGGGATGAATTCGTGGGGGGTTTTGGCAAGCCAGAGGTCTTTGATAAGGAGAAGGCTGTAGAAGAAGAGGCTGGATGTAAGGAGAATGAGTGTGTTGTAGTGAAACCCAGCACACATAATGGGGGGGATAAGAAATGCGGTTGTAAGAAGGAGGGTGTATTCCCATTTACCGAAGGTTTGTCCGAATCTTGCGATAAGGGTTTTTTTGGAGGTAAGGGTGTCGCTGATTTGATCGCGAAGATTATTCGTAGCAAGAATGGCTGTTGAAAGAGCTCCGGGAGCAATTCCTGCGATAAAGGCTTCTATAAGAAATTTTCCTGTGTGCAAATAGGTTGTCATCAGGGTTGCGATGCAGCCAAAGAAAAAGAAGACGAAAAAATCTCCAAGTCCAAGGTAAGCTAAAGCAAAGGGCCCTGCTGTATAGCCAATACCTAAAAGAATCGCTAGAACTAAGAGGTAGCTAATGATTGGCCCGCCTTGAATGATGAGATAGAGGCAGCTACATGTTGCGATGAGGAAGGCGACGAAAATAGCTCTTTTCATTGAGAGGTCTCTTGCCAGCCCTGATTGCATGATTCGTCTAGGGCCTATGCGAGAATTCGTATCGCTCCCTTTTTTTGCATCAAAATAATCGTTAGCAAGATTTGTTCCAATTTGAAGAAAGATACCCGTAAGAAGGGCGTTAAATAAAATGAACGGATTAAAGTGGCCGTGTCCGAACGCAATTGCTGAGCCTATAAATATGGGGGACATGCTGGCAATTAATGTTTTGGGGCGCGCCCCTTCGATCCACGTAATAAATCTCATTATTTAACCTCTTTTGGGAAATTGTGAAAAATTGGGGTCTCGCTTTTCTAAAAATGCATTTCTTCCTTCTTTGGCCTCATCTGTCATGTAATAGAGCATAGTTGCATTGCCAGAGAGCTCTTGAAGTCCAACTTCGCCATCGCAATCTGCATGAAAGGCAGATTTTAAGCATCGAATTGCAAGTGGTGAGTGCTTAAGTGTTTGCGCGCACCAATCAAGTGTTGTCCTTTCAAGGTCTGCAAGAGGAACCACGCAATTCACAAGCCCCATATCTAAAGCTTCAGTAGCGTTATATTTTTTGCAGAGAAACCAGATTTCTTTTGCCTTTTTTTGACCGACAATTCGAGCAAGATAACTTGCTCCAAAACCACCATCAAATGAACCAACTTTTGGCCCTACTTGTCCAAAGATTGCATTGTCTGCAGCAATTGTGAGATCGCAAACGATATGGAGGACATGACCACCACCGATTGCATAGCCTGCAACCATCGCAATAACTGGTTTTGGTAGACTCCTAATTTCGCGTTGAAGATCTAATACATTTAAAAATTCATCACCTTCTTCATTTTGATAACCTGCATGACCTCTGATTCTCTGATCACCGCCAGAACAAAATGCTTTTTCACCAGCACCCGTCAAAATGATAACGCCGATTGCGGGATCTTTCCTTGCATTTTGAAAAGCTAACCTCATCTCTTCAACAGTTTTTGGCCTAAATGCATTCCTCACTTCAGGTCTATTGATCGTAATTTTTGCAACTCCTCCCATTTTGTGATAGAGAATATCTTCGAAGTTACCGCTTTGTTGCCACATAAATACTCCTTTCAATGTGAGTGATGCAAGCCGATACGTTTTGTAAGTGAACGGCATGAGTGGTGTTTTTAATTAGGTGAACATTTGCGTTTAAAGCTTTAAGTTTTATAAAAGTGTTTTCATAGGCCTTGTCGTAATCACCGTATAAAAATGTCGAGATAGGTAATACTTTAGAAATAGAATTCCAAAAATTTTGTTGTTTTGCAAGGCTAAATTTTCGAATGGCTTCAATCAGAAGATCAGGAGACTGTCTGTACCTATGTCTTGGAATAGGTGAATTTTGGAAAAGGGGTTTTTCATACCAAGTTTTAATAAATGACTCAATACCTTCTGCTTTTAAGGAAGAAATCCATGTTTCTTCCTCATAATGTCTTATGCGTTTTTCTTCTTCTGTTGCTAGGCCTAAATGTGCGGAGATGAAGGTTGCGGATAGAAAGTGATCTGGATTTGAATGAACTAAATTTAGGGCAACTCTTCCTCCCATTGAATATCCAATGATATGGCATTTTTTTGGTATAAGCTTAGTAAGTTCACAAAGTTCATAGAGCCCTGATTTGCCATGACCCGGCAAGTCAATTGCAATGCAGTTAAAGGTTTTTGCGAAATGCTTAAAATAGGGCTGCCAATCATGTGTGCAACCTAAAAAGCCGTGTAAAAAAACGAGAGGCTCTTTATGGACAGGTCCCTTTTGCGCGTAAAAAAGAGGTCCTAATCTCTTGATGCAGTCGTATATAGTTGTCCAACCTTTTTACCTTTAGACATCCTTTTTCGAATATAGCCATCAATCTGCTGATGAAAAAGGTAATTTTCATCGGCATTTGTTTGAACTTCAATGATCTGAAGCGAAGGGTTTTCTAACGCTATTTTTAAAGTGATTTGGTAGTCTGATAAAGACCCTGGACTTGTATAGGGGATGTCGAATGCTTTTGCAAACTCTGCCATTTTTAGGGAATGTTTAGCTGAAATAAACGTATCCATAAATTTTCGGTTTTCTGAAATCGGAAGGAAGTGAAATAAGCCACCACCGGAATTATTTAGGATAACAAAAATAATAGGCAAGTTCAAACTCTTTGCGAGAGCTAAACTATTTATATCATGGAGAAAAGCAAGATCTCCGATGAATGCAATTAAAGGTTTTTCATTTCCAATTCCAACTCCTATTGAGGTTGCAATAATGCCATCAATTCCTGAAGCGCCTCTATTACTAAAAACCTTCGCAGACGGTTTTTCCGGGAAAAAAAATGTATCAGCATAACGAATAGGAAGACTTGCAGAGAAGAAAAGAGAGTATAGTTCCGTAGATTCATTTAAAATGGAGAAAAGTGTGTGAGGTTCTGAAAGTTGGATGGAATCTTCAAAAAAAGTACGTAGGATCTCTTCAATTTGGAGAGAGTATTCTTTCCAAAGACTTAGCCAAATGCTCACACTTCGAGCTTTAAGGAAGTAGCCAACATTTTGACAAAAATCAGTTGGACACATTTCCAAACGGTCTGTTACTTGATGACTTGGATCTTGTCTGTCCGGAAAATTTGCTACATGATAAAACTTTTCGGGAGCAAATGTCTTTAACCATTTTGAAAGAGTTTTAGAGACAATTGGGCCTCCTAAGTATAACACAGCATCTGGAATCAATTTTTCACTAGAATAAGTTGCTTGAAGCAGGTGATTATAAAAAGGAATTAAGGATGAATCTCTACCGCCAGATCGCAAACCGGAAAGTGAGTCTGCAAAAATTGGCCACTGTAGTTTCATTGCAAGTGAATATATTGATTCAAGATTTTGCGATTCAGGTAGATCTCCTACGATAATGATTCCTTTTTCATATCTTGCGAGATTATTTGCAATTAATAGACTATCATCTTCTCGAAGAGTGCGGTCAGTTAAAACATAACATGTTTGAGGTAGAGGGCTTTCGCTTTCTTTAAAACTTTTTCGTTTGCCTGGAATATATAACGGTTCTCTAATCATGATGTTGATTAAAACAGGCCCTGGTGGGCTGTTTTTTGCCCTAAAACAAGCTTGATTGATCGCTCCTTTTAGAAAATCTTTTGGAAGGTGTGGATCAGATATTAGAAGGTCCACCTCCCATCTAAGATAACTACCAAACATTTTTACTTGGTCAATTGATTGATTTGCGCCTACATCACGAAGTTCTGACGGCCTATCAGAGCTTAAAATGATTAAGGGGGTATAACTTGTAGAGGCCTCAATAATAGCTGGATAAAAATTTGCAAGCGCTGTGCCGGATGTGCAAATTAGACACGCTGGATTTTCAGACGCTTTTGCAATACCAAGCCCTGCAAAAGCAAGCCCTCTTTCATCAAAGTGAACAATTGTTTTGGCGAGTGGATTTTCAGATGCTGCCAAAGTGATAGGAGTTGATCTTGATCCCGGAGAAATTAGAAAATGCCTGACAGATGATTTTACTAATTCTGAAATGATCAATTTTGCGTTTGATTCATTTAGGGCATCGATGCCTATCATAAGTTGAATAATCCTTGTTTGTGATCTAATTCGTTCCATTCTAAAACAGGGTCTGATTCCGGAATGATACCGGCCCCTGTAAATACATGCATTTCATTGCCTTTAATAAGACAGGATCTGATGCCCACATAAATTTGCGACTCTAAATTTGACATAAGTCCTATTGTGCCTGCATAATAACCTCTATCAAACGGCTCAAATTTATTTATAAATTTAAGAGCCCCATCTCTTGGTCTTCCCCCAATAGCAGGCGTTGGGTGAAGAAGTTCAATCAACTCTAAATCAGAAAAATTCTTTTTTAGCTGAGCAGAAAAATTCATATGGAGATGAGACACATTACCTGCTTTTTTTAATAAAAATTTTTGACTAATGCTAAATGGGTTGCAAATTTTTTGCAATTGATCTGTTAATGTTTCTTTTACAATTAAGATTTCTTTATTGTCCTTCATAGAGGTAAGAAGTTCATCTGCCTCTTTACAGATGCGGGTTCCCGCCAATGCTTCCGTCTCAAATTCAAGTCCAATTCTCTTGAAAAGTTTTTCAGGACTTGCTCCTACAAACGCTAATTTAGGAGACAAAATCAGAGCGAAAACAAACGCATTTGGCGATTTTTTCTTCAAAAAATGAAACAAATCTAGAGGAGAAACTGATTTTTCGAAAAGAAATGACGACTTTCTTGCGAGCACAATTTTTTCTAGATTCGATTGCTTAAAAGCAGAAATGGAACTCACCCATTCATCAAAAGAAGGCGACATAGACGATGACATCATCTTTGGATAAGAAAAAGGTGTAGTTACTTTTGGTAATGGGTGAATTTCCTTCGGTTGGAAATGCAGGGAAGTTGGGAATCCATCCCAAAGAGCACTCTTTCTAGCAAGAGGAAAGTCTCCCACCCAAAACAAAGGTTTAGAGGGATCAATGATTTTGTTTTGACCAATCCCCATTGAGTCATTAAATAAGATTTGAGGGTATTTCATATCTATTTTTTGGCAATATAGAGAGAGGCGATTCCAAAAGAGAGCGGCACTTGTTTGCAATCATTAAAACCTGCTGCCTCCATAATTTCTAGAAAGGCTTTGCCGGCTGGAAATGATTCAATTGTTTCGTTGAGATACGTGTAGGCTGCTTTATTTTTTGAGATCATCCCGCCAATTTTGGGGAGAATGTGTCTTAAATAGAAAAGATAGGAGGGTTTAATCCATTTAGAAGTGGGGAGAGAAAACTCAAGGACAAAGCAGAGGCCACCCGGCCTTAAGATTCTATGCATTTCAGAAAGACATTTTAACGGACTTGTTACATTCCGAATTCCAAAAGTAATTGTTGTAATGTCGCAAAAACTATCTGCAACGGGCAGAGATAGAGCGTTACCTACTTGGAGTAAAGCTTTTTTTTTAAGACCCTTTTTAGCAAGTTTTTTTTGCCCTAAATTCAGCATGCCTGTTGACAAATCAAACCCATAAAACTTTCCAATATACGGGCACTTTGAAGCCGCAATGATTTGATCACCAGTTCCTGTTGCCAAATCACACATCGTTAATTCTGTTTGTTTGGGAAGGTATTTTAAAAATTTTTTTCGCCAACCTCTATCAATTCCAAAAGAAACCAAACAATTGACTAAGTCATAAGACGGCGAAATCCGGTCAAATAATTCTGTTACATGTTCTCTTGAAATTTCGTGCCCGCTCATAGGAGAAAAGAGTACTCTAAAAAGAAAATTAAATAATAGCCTATTTTTCTGGATCTGTGTATAGTTTATGGAATGAAATATAAATTGGTTATTGGAAAGAGAGCTGTTGAAGAGGTTTTAGAGAGGGCGCCAGAAAGGGCTATGCTTCTTTATTCGAGCACACATATCGATAATTTGCCGTGTCCTCTTAAACGAATTACGAAAGATGAGCTCGATGAATTAACGCATAGTACATCTCATCAAGGAATTGCTTTAAAAGTTTCTGATCCAGACCCTACATTCTTAGAGGATCTATTTGATGCTAAGATAGTTGTGATGCTCGATTCGATCTTTGATCCACAAAATGTGGGCGCCATACTTAGGGCTGCAGAGTGTTTTGGTGCTGATGCAATTATTACTTCAAAAAACCGTGGTTGCCCTATGACTCCAACAGTTAGTAAGGCAAGCGCAGGCGCTTCTGCATTCGTACCTCATGTAGAAGTTTCCAACCTTGCCGAAACAGCGCGAAAGCTCCAAGACGAAGGTTTTTCCCTCGTTGTTGCCGATATGGATGGCGAAGAAAACGTTATCTGGCCCGAGAAACTCCTCCTAGTTATGGGATCCGAAGGAGTTGGCGTGCAGCAACTCCTCAAAAAACGCGCCGACATCATTGTGAGAATCCCCATGTACGGCAAAATTGCCTCTCTAAACGTTGCTCAAGCCTGCGCAGTTCTTCTTGACAGAGCGCATCGCGCATAATATTTTTAAGTTTGCGTTCTATTTTGTAGGATTTTAGTCTTTAGTTGTTGGCTTTTTTTTCAGTTGATTTATTGAATTTTGGAGTAAATATGGGGCGCTCTTCTTCTGGCGGTGTAGCTGGTGTAGTTTTGGGTCGTGCGGACTGATCAGCTTGTGGAGCTAAGGCTCCGGGGAGATTTAGGTCGCCAGCGCCGCCTGTCTCTGCTCCGCATAAAATTGCTAAAGCAATAACGCCTAAAAATCCTGCCCCTTTAAGAAAGGCAGTTGACCAAGATTTGTCATTTTTATTATTCAAATAGCGATAACTAACTGTTGCTATAAGGATAGCAAGGCTGTAAACTGCTAACAATGCTATTGTTCCGGCTAATGCAAATCCTGCTATTTTTGCGCCAATAAATGTTATCCCTAGACCAACGGCAGATAGTACAACTCCTGCTACAAATTTTGCGAATACAATTGCAATTTTTTTGCATGTAGGAAAAAAGCCTTGGCTTAATGTATTTGAGACCGGTGTATTGTTTCCCGGTAATAGAGGTTGACCTGCATTGGTACCGCTAACTGCCATATAACATCTCCATTTTAGTATAATGGAATAATATTATTAATATAATATCTACATAAAATGCAATCGCTTAAAATTAAGGTGTTTTTGCCTAAGTTCATCATTATGGGCAGATTTTTCTTTTAAAACATTGCAAGACAGCGAAATCAAGAATTTGTTGCAGGTGGTAGAGCGTCAGTGAGATAGATATATATATATATATGATGGTAGAATAAAAGGAAAAAACGGAGTTTTTTATGATAAGTTCTTTTAATTTTACAAATAAGACTTCTGAGAAGGTGATGATTGCTTTTGCTTATTGCCCAGATGGTTTACATTGGAGTTACTATAATGTGGATGGTAAGCATTCCTGTTTGAAATATAATAACGGTGTGGGTTTAGCGATGGGGGGCCCGAGCTGCTACTTACAGAATGATTCGGAAATTATTGATTTAGTAGATCCTAGTAAGTACTCCAATCCAGTAGATACTATTATAATTCTAAATCCCGAAAATGGTGACTTTTTACTGATTGGCATTAATAACTCTGGGTCAACTAATAACTCTGCTCCATCGCCATTTGAATACTGGTGTGATTCTCTTTACGGCGGTACTGTGTGTCCTTCATATGTTACGGTTGATTCTTCAGGCACTATGAGTGTGGTTTTTAATGGTTTCCCCGGATAGATAAATTGCAAGCGTATTAGTGGCCTTTTAAATTTTAGGCCACTTTTTGAATTGGATTGTTCTTGCGGGCTAGAGCTTTGGAATCTTAAGCTATCAATTAAGTTCGAGGAATTTATGGTCTAAACACTGCTCTCTGATGTTCAGTATTTGTTGCTATTATTTTAGTGGGATCATCTCAAATGCTAAAGATAAGAGGGTTCGCTAGCGTGGACTCTCTCTACTTTGGATAAAATTGCGAAAGCGATACACCCTAAAAATCCTGCCCTTTTAAGAAATGCATTTGTCTAGAGTTGTCATTTTTGCTATTCAAATAGCGCAACTGACTGTTCATCGTTTGAGTACAATATCCAACTTAAACATCCTCATCCGGTAACCTTTGATTCACTTTATGAGAATTGTGCTTGTACAAGCAGTTGTCAGCATTCTTGTTCTTCAAATGCCGGAATAGATTCTGCATGTATGGCCAAGTGTAATGTGACATGCCCACAAATATAAATCTTTAAGTAGCTATTTTGATGTGAAAAAAAACCAATTCCTGCTTTTAGGAGGAATTGGTTTTTTTATTAGCGGCCGCTTCGCTTTCTGTCCACTTCTTTGAGGTGGATTTTGCGGAGACGGATTGATTTGGGGGTGATTTCGATGAGTTCGTCGTCTTGGATGAAGTCGATTGCGGTTTCGAGGGTGAGGATTCTGTGTGGGGCTAGGATGACGTTTTCATCGTTACCGGCAGCACGGACGTTAGAGAGGTGTTTTTCTCTCGCGGCGTTAATCATGAGGTCATTTTCGCGGCAGTGTTCGCCAACGATCATTCCTTCATAGATTTCCGTACCGGGGTCAAGGAAGAATTCACCTCTATCTTGAAGAAGGAAAAGGGCATGAGGTGTTGTCTTGCCAGAGCAGTTGGCTATTAAGCTGCCCAGTTTGCGGCCAGGCATCTTGCCTACATATTCCTTATATTCATCAAAAATTGAAGTTAAAATTCCTTCGCCTCTTGTCATTGTTAAAAACATGTTTCTAAAGCCCATGAGTCCGCGTGTAGGGATAGAAAATTGCATTTGAGTAAGTGCGTGCTCATTTGTTGTTAGGGAAAGCAAGGTTCCTTTTCTTTGGGAGAGTTCCTGGATAACCGCACCTGAACTTTCTTCTCTAACTTCGATGTGGGCTATTTCAAAAGGTTCGCATTCTTTGCCATCAATTTTCTTCATAATAACTTGAGGCTTAGAGACTGCAAATTCAAAACCTTCCCGTCTCATTGTTTCGATCATGACAGATAGGTGGAGCTCGCCACGTCCAGAAACGCGAATAGAGTCGTCTTTACCAGTATCTTCCTCAATTTTGAGGGAGATATTCGCTCTTTTTTCTTTCAGAAGTCTGTCGCGAATTTTATTCATCGTGACGTGCTTTCCTTCTTTCCCAACAAATGGACTGGAATTAACCATAAGCTCAATTGAGACTGTTGGTTCGCCAATGATAATGGGTGGAAGTTCTACGATGTGATTTGGATCGCAAAGTGTATCGCCAATCATAATGTCTGGTATACCAAAAATGCTGACAATATCGCCAACTCCTGCTTCTGGAAGAGCGATTTTATTAAGGCCTTGATACCCTTCGATCAATGTGATTTTGTGTGTTGTTGGGTGGCCAGTAGCTGCTTCAACTCTTGTAATGTTGTCGCCTTTAGATACTTTGCCTGATAAAATACGACCTGTTGCAGCTCTTCCTGTAAAGTCGTTATAGGAGAGGGTTAGTGCTTGCATAAGGAAGGGAGTCTCAAGTGATCCAAGTGGAGCTGGAACGTGATCAACAATCATTTCAAATAGGGGTCTCATATCTACTTGTGGGTCACCTAAGTTTTTCATCGCAAATCCTGCAAGTCCTGATGAGTAGCAATAGGTAAAATCGAGTTGCTCATTTGTTGCTCCAAGTTCAACAAAAAGATCAAAAGTAAGATTTAATGCATTTTCTGGATCAGCTGCTGGTCTATCAATTTTATTGAGAACAACAATTGGTTTTAAGCCAGCTTTTAGAGCTTGTGAAAGAACAAACCTTGTTTGTGGCATAGGCCCTTCTTTAGCGTCAACAAGAAGAAGAACTGAGTTAACCATTCCAAGAACCCTTTCAACTTCGCCTGAGAAGTCGGCATGGCCCGGAGTGTCAATTAAATTAATTTTGTAGTCTTCAAAAATAAGACTAGTATGTTTTGCGAAAATTGTGATTCCGCGCTCACGCTCTAAGACGAAGCTGTCCATCGCTCTTTCAGGAATTTCCTCGTTCGCACGGTACTTTTCCGTAAAGCGGAGTAAGCTGTCCATAAGAGTTGTTTTCCCATGGTCAATATGGGCAATAATCGCTAGATTTCTAATAAACTTTGGGTCGTACATAGTTTCCTCTTGTTTAAGGAAAAAACTATAGCATTTTAGCAAAGAATAAGCTAGACTTTTCCTATGTAACCTTTCTTTAGGGGTGTGGTTGAAAAGGGGTTTTGAAGAGTTTCCTGCAGGGAAAAGGGCGTCAGCCTTGCTCCCAAATATCTTGAAGGGAATTAAAAATTCGCACGAAAAAAAAATTGGGGATATTTCGAAGATTTGGCAAGAAATTGTTGGAGAAAAATATGCCTCACTTACTAAAGTTATAAAAGTTGACAATGATATTTTAACTATAAAAGTTTTTTCAACTCCTCTTTATGCGATACTCAGTACGCAGGAAAAGGGGAGGTTAGAAAAAGAAATTCAAAAAAAGGTTTCCTTTTTAAGAATAAAAACAATCGTATTTCGAAGGTAAAATGACAGCCATGGCAGATAACAAAAAAGAGTACGAAGCAAGTTCCATTACCGTGTTAGAAGGGCTGCAAGCAGTTCGTGAAAGACCTGGTATGTATATTGGGGACACAGGGGTTGGTGGTCTTCATCACCTTATATATGAAGTTGTAGATAACTCAATTGATGAAGCGATGGCTGGCTATTGCACATCGATTGGAGTGGTTCTGCGCAAGGACGGTAGCGTTTCAATTGAAGATAATGGACGGGGTATCCCTGTTGGTCTTCATGCAGGCGAGACAAAAAAGCAAGGTAGAGATGTTTCTGCCCTTGAAGTGGTTATGACAATTCTGCATGCAGGCGGAAAATTTGATAAAGACACATATAAAGTTTCTGGCGGTCTTCACGGTGTTGGGGTTTCTTGCGTAAATGCCCTTTCTAAAAGGCTTGAAGTGCAGGTTTATAAGCACGGAAAAGTGTATGATATGGCGTTTGGAAAAGGAAAGCCGATTGAGCTTTTGAAAGAATCAGGCGTAACTGAAAAAAATGGAACGCGCGTTACTTTCTGGCCGGATGATACAATTTTTGCAATGGTTACTTTTGATTACGATACAATTCACAGCAGGTTAAGGGAGCTTGCCTTCTTAAATAGAGGTCTGGAAATTTCTCTTCGCGATGAAAGAAGTGCTGATCATGAAGATATTGTGTTTAAGTATGAGGGTGGAATTAATTCGTTTGTGAAGTTTATTAACGAGAATAAAGTTCCAATTTTTCCAGAACCAATTTATATCAAGGGTACCAAGGAAAACCACGATGGAGTTTTAGAGTTTGAGGTTTCCATGCAGTGGAATCAAACTTATACCGAAACTGTTTTTTCTTATGTGAATAACATTCCGACAAGACAGGGTGGAACTCACTTAACTGGCTTTTCTACAGCGCTTACAAGGGTTTTAAATACCTATATTAAAAACCACAATCTCTTGAAAAATGATAAGGTTGGTATTACCGGCGAGGATGTTAGAGAAGGGATTACAGCAATTATTTCTGTGAAAGTTCCAAATCCTCAGTTTGAAGGCCAGACAAAACAGAAGCTTGGAAATAGCGAAGTAGGCTCATCTGTGCAAACAATTGTTGGTGAGGAGTTTACGACTTATTTAGAAGAGAATCCGCAGATTGCAAAAATTATTGTGGAGAAAGCATCTGTTGCGTCTCAAGCAAGAGAAGCTGCTAGAAAGGCTCGGGAACTTACGCAGCGAAAATCAGCGCTTGATGGTTTAAGGCTTCCTGGAAAGCTTACTGACTGTTCTGAGAAAGATCCAGCTCTCTGCGAGATATTTATTGTGGAAGGAGATTCTGCGGGTGGTTCTGCAAAAGGGCATCGCGATCGAAAAACACAAGCGATATTACCGATTCGAGGTAAGATTTTAAACGTTGAGAAATCAAGACTGCAGAAGATTTTGCAAAATACTGAAGTTGGCGCCATGATAGCAGCGTTTGGTTGTGGGATTGGAAAGGATAACTTCAATTTGGAAAAACTTCGTTATCACAAAATTATTATCATGACGGATGCCGACGTCGATGGTTCTCATATTAGAACGCTCTTGCTTACGTTTTTTTATAGACACATGCCAGCGCTTCTTGAGAATAATTTCATCTATATTGCGCTTCCGCCTCTTTATCAAGTGACGCGTAAGAAGACTTCTAAGTATATTCACTCAGAAGTTGAGATGGATGAGTATCTACTTGGTCTTGGTATCAGTGATATTCAATTGAGAATGGCTTCTCATAACGAGATATTAACGAAGGATGCCTTAAAAACACTTCTGGATATGATTTTAGCAATTGAGAACTTTATTGGATCAATTGAGAGAAAAGGGGTTATATTTAGAGAGTTCTTAGCTGCTAGAAATGCTGAGGGTGTATTGCCAAAATATCAAGTCCAGTTGAATGATGAGACATTTTTTGTATACTCTAGAGATGAGCTTAACGATTTTAAAATTAGAGACTACGATGAGCAAAAAAGAGTGTTTGAATCAATACCTGAAGAAGAACGAAAAGGAAGAGCTTTTGAAGCTGCATCTTTCCATTATCTCCAGTTGATAGAAGAAGAGAGATTAGACACGATTAAGAAGGGGCTCGCCGAATTTTCGCTCACATTTGAACAATATGTGGTTGCTGGTGGAAAAATTCTCGACATCATTAATGAAAGTAAGGAAGAAAAACCAATTTATACTCTAAAAGAAATCGTCGATGTTATTCGAGAAAATGGACGAAAAGGAATGGAGATTAAACGGTTTAAGGGTCTTGGAGAGATGAACGCTGATCAACTTTGGGAGACAACGATGGATCCTAGTGCAAGAACACTTGTTCAGGTGAGTTTAGCAGACGCTGTTGCAGCCGAACATATGATTTCTATGCTAATGGGTGAAGAAGTTAAGCCTAGAAGAATGTTTATTGAAAGTCATGCTCTATCAGTTAAAAACTTAGATATTTAAGGGATTATGAACGAAGATACAAAAATACATGTTCCGGTTGTTGTACGCAACATCGAGGAAGAGTTAAAGGATAGCTATTTACGCTACTCCATGTCGGTTATTATTTCCAGAGCCTTACCAGACGTTAGAGATGGATTAAAGCCATCACAAAGGCGTATTCTCTATGCAATGAGACTTCTTAATTTGAGTCCAGGTGCAAAACACAGAAAGTGCGCAAAGATTGCCGGGGATACATCTGGAGACTTTCACCCGCACGGTGAAGCAGTTATTTATCCAACACTTGTGCGTATGGCGCAATCATGGTGTATGAGGTACATGCTCATCAATGGTCAAGGAAACTTTGGATCTATTGATGGTGATCCTCCTGCCGCGATGCGATATACGGAAGCTAGACTTACGCATCCAGCGATGTCGCTTATGGAAGATTTGGAAAAGGATACAGTTGACTTTGTGCTCAACTATGATGAGACGAAGAAAGAGCCTGTTGTTTTTCCAGCTGAGTTTCCAAACCTTTTAGCAAACGGTTCATCCGGAATTGCTGTCGGTATGGCGACAAATATTCCTCCGCATAACTTAAATGAGTTAATTGATGCGACGAATTTAGTGATCGACAATCCCCAGGTGAGTATTGAAGATATTATGCAAGTCATGCCAGGGCCTGACTTTCCAACAGGTGGCGTAATTTGCGGTGGGCAAGGGATTAAGGAAGCGTATCTTACAGGAAGAGGAAAACTTTGTTTACGAGGTGTGATCCGCATTGAAGAAGATGAAGGTGAGCGTCCAAAAGTTGTTGTTGATGCAATTCCTTTTAACATTAATAAGTCCGTGCTGATTTCAAGAATTGCGGAATTGATTAATGAAAAAGTGATGACAGGTGTTTCTGATATTCGTGATGAGTCTGATAAAGAAGGTCTCCGAATTGTGCTCGAATTGAAGAAAGGCGAGATTCCTGATGTTATTATCAACCAGCTGTATAAGTTCACTGATTTGCAAGTTACATTTGGTTGTAACATGCTTGCGCTTGATAATGGCCTTCCACGCGTAATGAACATTAAACAATTTATTGGCGCTTGGATTGATCACCGAATTGAAGTTGTGCAACGCAGGACTCGGTATGAACTCAAAAGAGCAGAAGCAAGAGCTCATATATTAGAAGGTTACCTCAAAGCGCTGGATCATCTGGATGCAATTGTTGCGCTCATTCGTGCAAGCAAAGATAAATCAGAGGCTAGATCTGCCCTTGTTGTGGAATATAATTTAAGCGAAAAGCAAGCCGATGCAGTTCTTGAACTTCGTCTCTATCAACTTACAGGTCTTGAAAGAGAGAAAGTTGAAGCAGAATATAAAGAGCTACTCGCAAAAATTGAAGAATATCGCGCAATTTTGGCTTCAGAGCTAAAAGTACGAGAAATTATCAAGGGAGAGCTTGAAAAACAAAGAAATAAATCACCAAGACAAACAAAGATCATAGCGGGAGCTGGTGAAACGTTTGAAATGGAAGATCTAATTACAAATGAAAGCGTTGTAATTACAATTTCTGCTGACGATTACATTAAGCGTATGCCGATGAACACCTTTAGAGAGCAAAGACGAGGTGGACAGGGCGTTACTGGCGTTGAGATGAAGAAAGAAGGGGAGTCGTTAAAAGATGTGTATATCGCAAATACGCACGATTATCTTCTTGTCTTTACAAACTTTGGTAGGTGCTATTGGATAAAAGTTTGGCAAATTCCTGAAGGAAGTAGAAGAAGTAAAGGAAAGGCCATTATCAATTTGTTAGAAGGTCTTGGTAAAGAGGAAAGAGTTGCAGCTGTATTAAGAGTTGCAAGCTTTGATGATGAAGGATGTATTTTCTTTGCAACGAAAAAAGGAACTGTTAAAAAGACTGATCTTCAAAGTTTTTCATCACCACGTAGAAAAGGCGTTTACGCAATTACTATTGATGAAGGCGATGAAGTAATTGCTGCTAGACACTCTAGAGAAGGCAAGCAAGTGATGCTGTTTACTAAAATGGGAATGGCTGTCAGGTTTGACGAAACGGAAGTAAGACCAATGGGTCGTACGGCAAGAGGTGTTCGTGGGGTCACATTGAAAAATGAAAAAGATTCCGTTGTTTCTTGTGAAGTTGTCACTCCTGAAGATACGTTGCTCCTTGTTTGTGAAAACGGGTTTGGAAAGCGTTCAGACGTTGAAGAATTCCGTAAGACGCATAGAGGTGGAAAAGGCGTTATTTCAATCATCACTAATTTTAGAAATGGCCATGTTATAGGCGCAATTGTAGTTACTGATAAAGACGGCGTTTTAATGATGTCTGAGTCAGGGCAAACGCTTCGTACATCGATGAAAGCTGTTAGAGTCATGGGAAGATCTACACAAGGCGTTCGTCTTGTTCAGATGCAGGATGAAGATAAGCTCATTGGTATTCAGAGGGTTACTGAAGATGAAGAAGATATAGCATTGCCGGAAGGATTAGAAGTTCCTGCTCTAAATGCTGTAAATTTAGAATCCGTAAAAATACCTAGTGCAGTAATTGCTGAGGAGACTTTGCAAGAAGAAGAACAAGAGCAAGAAGAAGAGCAAGAGGCCATAGAAGAAGATGTCGAGTAGCGAAGGTCTTTTTATCACTGTAGAGGGAGGAGAAGGATCAGGAAAATCAACACTGATAGAAAACCTCTACAAGTATATAACTGAAGAGAAACAAAGGTTTGTAGTAAAAACTTTTGAGCCTGGCTCGACAACTCTTGGAAAGGAGATTCGTAATATCTTGCTTCACCGCAAGGAGCTGATTATTTCAGCAAGATCCGAGCTCTTTTTATTTTTAGCAGATAGAGCACATCACGTAGATGTGCTCATTCAACCCGCATTAGACGAAGGACTTGTTGTTATTTGCGACAGGTTTTTCGATTCTTCGATTGCTTATCAAGGAGCTGCTCGCGGCGTCTTTGATCTAGATAAAGTGGAAGAAGTTTGTCTTTTTGCAACAGACGGACTAGTGCCTGATCTTACGCTCTATCTTGATCTTGATCCCAAAGTAGGTTTGTCTCGCATTAAACGGGAAAAAGACCGCTTAGAAACCGAACTGATTGAATTTCATGAAAGAGTCCGCGAAGGTTACCTTGCCCTCGCCGAAAAACATAAACGAATCCATACAATAGATGCTTCTAAAACACCTGAGCAAGTATTTAATGCAGCTCTTAAGATTGTGAAAGAGTATGTTTGATACCCCAATCATCTACTATGGACCTGATTACGAGAAGGTCCTAGAAAAAGCAAGAGACGAAGCAACTTTAGTACTAGGTAAATCAGTAGGTCATCCAGACTACCTTGAAATCATTCCTGAAGGTAAAAATTATCTTAAAGATCAAATTACTGAGTTCCTTCATGATGTTGCTCTTTCTCCCTACCAATCCACTTACAAAATTCATCTCTTCCAAAATGCAGATAAAATGCTCCCCGTCCATGCAAATGCCCTCCTTAAAACTCTTGAAGAAAAGCCTTCCCACGCAGTCATCTTTCTGGTTACAGATAACATCAAATCAATCATCGAAACAATCTTATCCCGCTGTAAAAAAATTTACGTCCCGCCCGTTGATCAAACTGCAATCACGTCTTTTGAACAAGTTATCAGAAAAGCTTTAGATGCTAGATATAATAACGACCCCTACTCAGCGCTGGATCTTATTCCCGAGCTTGAAGTCGCTCCCCTTGAAGAGATTACAGATACAATTCTTGCTTGGCACCGAGATAAAGGTTTTCCTTTAAAACCAATCCTTGCCACAATAGAAAAAGCGCATACAGCTTTTGATCGCCATATGCGCATGAAACTCATCCTCGAATATCTTTTATTGCATAAATAAATTTTTTATTTTTGGATAGGGTAGCTTTTTTGTAGGGGGGTGTGGTATGATAAATCGCTATGCAATTACCTAGAAGAAAACAAAGAGAGATTCTTTTACAACTTTTGTTCTCGTGGGAAGTCTCAAATGGCTCATCCTTTGAGGAGAATGTTCATTTGCTTATGGAATCGCTTGAGGTTTCAAGAAAAAATGTAATGGGAATGGAAGAGAAGTTTGAGGAGATTGTGGGCCGCCTGGAGGAAATTGATGGGATTTTAGCCAGCGCTTCTCAGGAATATGCTCTTGATCGGATTTCGGTAGTTGATAAAAATATTTTGAGAATTGCAATTTTTGAGTTGCGGTTTGAAAAAGAGGAGCCTAGAATTGTAATTGAAGAGGCTCTACGGTTGTCAAAGAAATTTTCCACTCCCGAAGCTGTCTCCTATGTGCATGCTATAGTTGATGAGGTAAATAAGAGTGGTGAAGTCCTCCTTTCTGTCTAATGTTTCTCTTAAAGATTATTGTAGTTATGGAATTGGTGGGCCTGCCAAATTTTTTGCAATTGCTCATTCTAGAGAAGAGTTAAAGTTATATCTTGCAGAAGCTAAGAAGAATAATCAAAAAGCGCTTGTAATTGGAAAGGGATCGAATTGTCTATTTGATGATAGGGGATTTGATGGTCTTGTTATTGTGAATCGAATTCAAGAAATTTCTTGGCTTAGTGACCATGTGATTGCGGGTGCGGGGTATAGTTTTTCGCTTCTTGGGATTCAAGCGTCGCGAAAAGGGTATTCAGGCCTAGAGTTTGCATCAGGTATTCCAGGATCAGTTGGGGGCGCTGTCTATATGAATGCGGGCGCTCTTAAAGCTGAAACAAAGGATGTAGTTAGTGAGATTGAGTTTCTGCACGAAAATGGAGATATAGAAGTTTTTAAAAATGAGGATGTTCAGTTTTCCTATAGAATGTCTTCTTTTCAAAAAATGAAAGGGGCTATACTATCTGCTACTTTTAAACTGGTAGAGGATAGTAGCGCAAAAGCTTCTCAGGAAAAACTTTTAGCTTATCGAATGGAAACGCAGCCCTATAAAGATAAATCGTGTGGTTGCGTGTTTCGCAATCCTGAAGGCGATTCTGCTGGACGTATCATTGATTCGCTAGGATTAAAGGGTCTTTCCATAGGAGGCGCTAAAATATCAGAAAGGCACGCCAATTTTTTTGTGAATAAAGATGGTGCAAGCGCGACCGATATTTTACATTTGATTGAACATGTTCAATTAAAAGCTAAGCAAAATAATATAGATCTTGAACCCGAGGTAAGGTACATTCCTTTTGACGATAACTAAAAGATACGACTTACATTGCCATTCTACCGTTTCGGATGGGACATTTAAACCAAGTGAGCTTGTAGATCTTGCAGCTTCCATCGAACTTGCAGGGATTTCAATTACGGATCACGATACAGTTGATGCTTATTCGGGCGAGCTTTTAGCATACTCAAAAGAAAAAAATATCGAGCTCATTCCGGGTGTGGAATTTTCCTCTCACTTTGAGGGAACAGGCGTTCATATTTTGGGTTACTGCTTTGATATTCAGAATCAGGCTCTTCGCCATTTTTGTGAGCGCCACAAAGAGAGGAGAACAGAGAGAAATAGGCAGATTCTAGCTCTTCTAAAAAATGCAGGGATGGAGCTTAATGAAGATGATCTTAGAGATTCACTTGGTGTTGTAGGGCGGCCCCATATTGCAAATGCAATGATTCGAAAAGGGTATGTGGCGGATCTTGGGGAAGCATTTCGAGTTTATATTGGAGATGGAAAGCCTTGTTTTTCGCCAGGTAATCGATTTTCTCTTGAAGAGACCATCAATATCATTCACGGCGCAGGTGGTAAAGCTGTACTTGCTCATCCGATTTTGTTAAAAAAACGGTCTTTAATCAGAAAGATATTAGAGCGTCCGTTTGATGGCATGGAGTGTTTTTATGCCAATTTTTCTGCTGGCCAAAATAACGAAATGAGTCAAATTGCGGAAAGAAATGGCCATCTTATCCAAACAGGTGGCTCTGATTTTCATGGCACTGTAAAAGCTCATACAAATCTTGGTTCTGCTTATACAACGCTTGAGAACTTGGAGAAATTAAGACGTGGACAGACTTGATTTTGCATTTGGATCGCCCTGGAAAAGTTATAAAACAATTCATATAGCCGGAACAAATGGCAAGGGATCTGTATCAACAAAAATTGCATCCGCACTTACGCAATTAGGATACAAAACAGGTCTATACACGTCTCCTCATATTGAGACATTTCACGAACGGATACAGATTGATGGGGAGATGATCTCTGTTGACGATGCAGCTTATTTCCTCTCAAAAATATTAGAGACTTCTAGGGAAGCGACTTTTTTTGAAGTCATGACCATGCTTGCATTTCTCTATTTTCAAAGTAAGGAAGTCGATTATGCGATTATCGAAACAGGCCTTGGAGGAACTCTTGATCCCACAAATATCATCAAGCCAGTTCTTTCTGTAATAACCTCAATTAGTTACGATCATATGAATATTTTGGGGGAGACCTTAGATGAAATTGCCGCAAATAAAGCTGGAATTATAAAAAAGCACACACCCGTTCTTATTAGCGCTAGAGCCGATTTTGAGCCCATTCGAACTAAGGCGTTCCTTGAAAATGCATCTCTTTATATCGCAAGAGCTGAAGATGACTGGATGATAGAGAATACCGAAATTGCCAAAAAAGCAATCGCACTTCTTTTTAAAGATCATCCACCTCTTGATTTTTCAGCACTCCCGCCCTGCCGCTTTGAAGTTCACGATTATGATGGCATACCACTAATATTTGATATCGCCCACAATCAAGACGGCCTTGAAAAGCTCTTTCAAAGGCTTGAAAACACATATCCTAACAAAAAAATCTTTGCCATATTTGGCATGAGTGCGGACAAATGCCTTGAATTTGCAATTCCCTTTCTAAAAGCCAAAACACCTGCTATCTATCCTATTGATACCGACAATAGCCGCCTCATGCGGAAGGCAGATCTCAATGCGCTTATTGCGCAAAAAGAAACCGAAATTGAAGAATTTGTGCACCTTGCAAAAAAAGAAGAAGGGGTAATTGTAGTAACTGGTAGCGCCTACATTATGCATCCCGCAAAACAGCTCCTTTTTGTTTTTGCTGCTCAAAATTGAGAAGGCGTGTTAGACTGAACGCCGTTCATTTTTGGGATGTGAGTTTTGACTAAAAAAAGAATTGATAAGCCAGAGGAGAAATTGATTGAGGCTGCGACTTCTATTATTGAGATGGAAGGCCTTGACTATTTGAGCGCACGGGCGGTCTCTTTTAAGGCAAATTGTTCTGTGGGTACGCTTTATAATTATTTTAAGGATATGAATGAGCTTGTCTTAAAGATTAATGGCAGAACTTTATTGAAGTTGAAGGATGCAATTTTGCGGGCAATTCTGAGAGTGCAAGATAAGAAGGCGCTCGGGAAGGCTTTAGCTAAAGAGTATTTGGGTTTTGCAGAGTCAAATTTGCCGTTTTGGAATTTGCTCTTTCACTATAAATTACCTAAAGGACAAGTGTTGCCCCTTTGGTATAAAACTATTATTGATGAAAATTTTAAATTGCTTGAATCGGCTCTGATTCCTCATGTGGGTGTAAAAAATGTTCATAAGGCAAGCCGTGTTTTGTGGGGCGCTTGTCATGGAATTATATTACTTTCTATGGGTGGAAAGCTGGAAGTTGCGAGTCCTGATACAGCAGAGTTGCTCTGTGAATCTCTGTTTGAAAATTATTTAAATGGATTTAAGTAAAATTTTTTTGCTATACATTGAACGATGTTCAATGTAACTATTTAAAATTTAAGGAATGTGTATGAGAAAAATTAAGATACTTGGAGCTGGAGTTTATGTTCCTAAAAGATCTGTACCATCTTCTGAGCTTGCTTTAAAAATAAATGTGAAAGAAGAGATTGTTCAAAAGATGGGAATGAAAAATCGATATTATGCAAATAGTATGGAGACATCTTCTTATATGGGCTCTAGAGCTGCAGAAAATGCTTTGGCAGATGCAGGTCTAACACTAAATGACATTGATCTGCTTGTTTGCGCAAGCGGGACGATGCAGATGCCGATTCCTTGTACGGCTGCGCTCATCCATAAAGAACTAAGGCCACTTAAGCACATACCTGCTTTTGATATTAATTCCACTTGTTTAAGTTTTATCACAGCTATCGATTCACTTTCCTATTTAATTGATGCTAATCGATATAAGAATGTTTTGGTGGTTTCTTCAGAGGTAGCATCAGTTGGCTTGAATTATAACAATCTTGAGTCGGCTACCTTATTTGGAGACGGTGCAGCTGCATTTGTAATATCTAAGACGCCTTCGCTTGAAACTTCTAAAATTTTAAGTTCACAAATGGAGACGTACAGCTCTCTATCGCATCACTGTATGATTGAGGGTGGGGGAAGCGGATATTCTGCAGCAAATTGGACAGAGGAGAATAAAGATAAGTTTTTATTTCATATGAATGGGAAAGAGGTATTTCGTTTAGCATTAAAAGTATTGCCTGATTTTATGGAGAAATTGCTTCTAGAAGCAAATACAAAAATTGAAGAAGTAGATGTGGTGATACCACATCAAGCAAGTTTATCTGCAATGAAACTTCTTCAAAAAAAATTAAATATACAATCATGTCAAATGATCAATATTGTCGAAAATTATGGAAATATGATTGCTGCCTCTATTCCAATGGCCCTACATATTGCTATTAAAAGCGGAAAGCTTACTAGAGGTAAAAAAGTTTTACTCCTTGGAACGTCAGCCGGTATTAGTGTAGGAGGGCTCGTTTTTGAATACTAAACAAAAAGTGGTTGTAACAGGTGCAACCGGATTCTTAGGGAAAAAGGTTGTTTTTGCCTTAAAAAGTTTAGGTTATTTGCCTATAGCGCTCGGGCGTAATAGTTTTATCGGAAAGCAATTTGAGCAGGCAGGTATTCCGTTTATAAGTATCGACTTAAGTCACCGTGATCAGATGATTAAGGCGTTTCATGGGGCCGATCTTGCAATTAATTCGGCGGGCTTATCTTCTATTTGGGGGAGTAAATCTGATTTTTATGAAGCAAATGTGATGGGAGTGCAGAATGTGATTGACGCCTGTCAACTAAATGGTATTAAAAGGCTTGTGCACATCTCGACGCCGAGTTTGTATTTTGACTACCAAAATCAATTGAATCTCACAGAACTATCTCCTTTACCCAAAAAACTTGTTAATGAGTATGCGAGGAGCAAACGACTTGGAGAGGATTTGATTCAAGATGCATTTTCTTCTGGACTATCGACTGTTGTGTTAAGGCCACGTGGAATTTTTGGACCAGGCGATACAACCATTTTTCCTAGAATACTATCGGCTATGGAAAAGGGGCAACTTCCTTTAATTAATAATGGTGAGGCAGTAATGGATGTGACTTATGTTGATAATGTTGCAGACGCTATTATTTTGGCCCTAGAAAGGGAAAATATTGATGGTCAAATCTATAATATTACAAATGACGAGCCGAAAACTTTCTTAGAACTATTAACACTTCTTTGTGAAAAAGTAGCAATACCGTTGAAGACGCGAAATGTCTCTTTTGTAAAAGCTTATGCGGCGGCAAAGATTGTGGAAAGCATTTATCGAATGTTGCAGATAAAAAAAGAGCCACCCCTTACTTGTTATAGTGTGGGTCTTGTTTCTACTAGTATGACATTTGATATTACCAAAGCAAAGCTTGAGCTTGGATATAAACCAAGAGTTAGTATTGAAGATGGGTTTGATGCATTTGCAAATTTTTGGAGAGTGCCATGCAAAAAGAGGTAAAGCTTAAGCTGCTTGATACAGGATACTGTCTTAATTTTGAAAAAATGGTTGCTAGGGACGGGCAGATGAAAGTGAAGCGATTTTATGCGATGGTCGGCTTGATTGAGCATCCGATATTTGGTTCCATTTTATTTGATACAGGCTACTCGGCTCATGTCAAAAAGCTCTGCAAGCGCTTTCCATATTTTATGTATTCTTTGATCACTCCAGTCAAGTTTGGGCATTGTTTTCAAAAGCCAGAAGAAGTTAAGCATGTAATCCTCTCTCATTTCCATCCCGATCATATAGGTGGTGTAAAAGATTTTCCACAGGCAAAAATTTATTGCTCAAAGAAAGCATATGAAGAAAGTAAAAAGCTTTCTTATTTTAGACAATTAAAAGAGATTTTTTTTAACAAACTTTTGCCAATTGATTTTGATTCAAGAATGCAAGATATTCAATGTAACGAGATAGACATCCCCTTTTATCCATTTACAAAAGGGTTTGATATTTTTAGAGATGGATCAATTATTGCTGTTTTTCTTCCAGGTCATGCAAGAGGGCAGATCGGGATTTTTCTGAAAACTTCTACTCAGGTTGTCTTTTTATGCGCTGACGCCTGCTTTCAAACTTCAAATATTCAAAATTTAGAATATCCCCATTTTTTGGCAAGAGCTGCTATTGATAACTACCCAGCCTTTTTGGATACATTACAACAAATTCATTTATTAAAAAAAAACCATCCCGAAATTGAAATTATTCCTTCTCATTGTTTCGAGATGTGGGAGAAGTATGTTAAAGGAGATATACCTTGCTAATCACATTATTAAAAAATTATTTGGTTACAAAATATAGAGCTTTTAATTCACGCGAGGAGTTAGAGAATTGGCAGAATCAAAAAGTGCTTCGCCATTTAAAGTGGGTGATGAAACATTCTCCTTTTTATAGATCTCTTTATAAAGATTTGGAGATAGAGAATTGGCGGGAATTTCCAATGATTGAAAAAAAGGAGATGATGGAGAATTTTGATCTGCTTAATACTTGTCAAATAGGAAAAGAAGCGGCGTTTAAGATAGCAATTGGTGCGGAGGAAAATCCGGATACTCCATCTCTTATTGGTAATATCACAATTGGGCTATCGACTGGAACTTCAGGAGGTCGAGGTCTTTTCTTAGTAAGTCCCTATGAAAGATTTGGTTGGGCTGGTTGCATGCTTGCAAAGGCGTTACCAAAAGGTTTTGTATTTCGTCATAAAATTGCCTTCTTTTTTCGGGTCTCAAGCCCCTTATACGCAACGCTAAACCTTCAACTTTATCATTTGCAAGACTCTATGGACGAGCATTTAAAAAAATTAGAAAAGCAACAGCCAACAATCATTGTTGCGCCGCCATCAATGCTTTTAAAACTTGCCCGCTTTTCAAGCATAAAACCAGAAAAAATTATTAGTGTCGCTGAAGTATTAGATCCAATAGATGAAGCATTTATAACAAAAGCTTTTAACCAAAAGGTTCATCAAATATATCAGGCAACTGAAGGTTTTTTAGGGGTAACTTGCGCGCATGGGACAATTCATCTTAATGAAGATCTTCTTGTTATTCAGAAGGAAACAATTCCTGGGAGTAATGCTTTTTATCCGATTATTACCGATTTCAGCAGACTTTCACAACCGATTATTCGGTACCGGCTTAATGATATTTTGGAAGAGTTAGAAACTAAGTGTCCATGTGGATCGCATTTTACAGCCATTAAAGCAATCCAAGGGAGATCGGATGATATTTTTATATTACCAAATGGTAAACAAGTATTTCCCGACTTTATTAGAAGAGCTATTATCAGCGCAGACCCCCGTATTGAAGAGTACCGAGTCATTCAAACAGGAGAGAGGAATATAGAGATATCGATAAAAACTGCCTCATTGGATGAGTCTGAAATCCAAGCGACTGTGAGATTAAAATTAAAGGCGTTATTTGGAGAATGTGAGCTTGCTTTCACTCCTTACAAAGAAATAGAGCCTGCAAAAAAAATGATTAGAATAACAAGGAGAGTGAGTCCTAAATGATGCATATTTTTAGAATAGGATGTCTGTTCTTTTTATGTTACCTTCCGCTTGTCAATGTTTTTGCAATTGATGAAGTTTTTCAAAATAATATTCTGATTACAAAAGATAGTCAAGAGAGCCTTTATTGGAAAAAGAAACTTATTCAAAGCGCTCTTCATTCTATTGAGCTTTCAGGAAGTTATTGTGGAGGAGAGGTTTTCGATGAATTTATCCTCTTAATAGAAGAGAGGCTTCATAATCTTCCCGAACTTGATGTCTATATTCTTTCCGTATCTGATATGATCACTTTGAAAAATCGAAAGAATATTCAACGATTGAAGGAAAAGTTTTCTCAGCGATTTCACTACCGAGAGACGAAAAGAAGGGTAGAGTTTTTTCCGAGGTTTAAAATATGCGAAAATCATGAAAAAATATTAGTAGTAGATGAAAAATATTATATGTGTGGCGGAAGCAATGTTACGGATGAATCGTTTCGAGAAATAGAAGAAATTCGTAAAATTACAAGCCCCATCTTGATAGACAGATTTATAGGCTCTGGAATGCGTGATATGGACGTGCTTGCATCGGGGCCTTTAGCTAGGAATCTCCGTATTGAATTTTATCAATTGTGGGCTAAGTGGAATCGATCTGAATATATCCCTCCAAAAATAGCAAGCAAGAAGTGCTCAATTCCCGAATTTGATATAAATAACCCGAGATTGATTTCAAATGTGGAGATGATATTTATTTCGGGCAATCCTGAAATGAAAGAATCCAATAAATGTGTAAAAATGATGCACGATCTTTTTGAATGCTCTTTACACACTATTTTTGTCGCAAATATGGTATTTGACGAGAAGGGATTAATTGCGGGGCTACAAAAAGCTTCGAAGCGAAACGTTCAGATTACAGTTATTACTAATGGAAATAGATATAAAGACACTTCTATGGGTAAACGGTTTATAGGGATGGCTAATCGAAATAATTACCCTCTATTTTTACAAACCATTACAAAGTTTTATGAATATAGCGAATCTGGTCACATATACCACAAAAAGGTCACCATTATTGATGATGAAATCACTGTGGTAGGAAGTATGAATATTTCAAGCAAAAGCGCCTCGTGTGATGATGAATCGATGTTAGTGATATACTCAAAAGAAGTTGCGCTAGAAGTGAGGGGGATTTTAAATGAAGATATCGACCGCTCTATTGAAGTGACTGCAGCTGAAATTGAAAGCTTTAGATATGGTTGGAATTGGCTGATCGGAAAGATGGCTTCAATCCTCAGTAAAAATAAAATAAATTAGGCTGGGCCTTCAATTTGCTCAATCAGGTCAAGTTCTTGAAAAATGTTGTGAACCTCAATCATCGAGGGATAGGGAGTTGGTCCTAAATAGTAATTAGCGAGGATATGGCTATAGCCTAAAATGCCTTGCACAGCTTTTATTCGAATCGTTAGAGAAGATATAAAGTTCAGATTGCCCTCACAAATGGCAACATGCGTTTCAATATTTTTTTGATCAAGAAGTGAAAATTCTGTAACAAGCATCTTATGAAATTCTTCGAATTTTTCTTGATAGAGCAGTCTTGCAAGTTCATACAAATGCTCAGCTACTTCCAGACAATCTCTCGAAGGCTCGCTCATGTCAGATACAATGCACCCTCTTGCAAGCTGGATCTTTTCAGCATCTTCCCTTGAAGGTCTGTGATCGGATACAAACGCCTCAATATCTTTATTAGAAGTAGAGGGAATAGGAAAATTCATCTTCATACAACTTCTTTATTTATCACTGACACGTATTATTGGCTAGTTAAAAAACTTAAGGGGGCGGAACTGATCCAGGAGGCGGGGAAGCTAGTTGATTTGCAAGCGCTTCTTGCGCTTTTTTGCGAAGCGCTGCCATTGAAGTATCTCCTGGCGTATCTAGTCTAATGTCGCGTAGTGCTGTTTTATATTTAGCAATGATTGGGTTACGTTCTGCATCAGGTAAATCTTCACAAACTGTGGTTAATTCAATTAATTTTTTTAATGCTTCAATTCTGTTTTCTGTCTTTCTGCTATATGTTGGTGTAGAGCTATCAAAAACGATTGCAGCTTCCCTTAGTAATTCTGGGGAGTCATAAAATGCAAGATCTTCTACCAGTTTACTTTTTGGCGTAGCATCTGTATAATATATGCCTCTTCTAGCAAATTCTGCTAAGATATTTTGACGGGGAGTGCTTGTTGTTACTCGGGTAGTTCGAGGGCTTTCTAGTAGTTCAATATAGAATCTTAGGAGGTCCTTTGATGAGGCTACCTGTAAGTTTGTGGACTCTATTTCTCGGTATCGAGACAGAATATCAGCATCCATATTAACTGTATCAGCGGCACTATCCATTCGCGGTGTGCCGGTTGGAGATGGGGTTTCTTCAAACGTGTATTTCGATGGGGGCGCGGCGCTTGCAATTACCGCTTGGCCGTCAAGAATCACAGGGTAGAATTCGCACTGATTTACTTCTGTGTTTCTGGTTTGGTCTGAAGGTGTTTTATAAGGAGTCCGGATTGCAAGAAAATCTGCAGCTCTGTCTAAGGTATCAAAAGTGCAGTCAAAGGCTCTATTCACAAATTCAGGAGGAACCCCTGTTTCACTTACTGGGGGGAAGCCATGTGAATCCATGATGGAGATCTTTTGGGTGCCACTCGCCTGATTTTCAATGGTCACTGCGTAATATGTTACTCCTTTTCTAATAAACGCTCCCACTTTTCCATATTGAGTGGCTGCTGCATCTAGCGCTTTAAGAAGAGCTTTGTACTGCTCCGGCTCCTTTCCTTCCTCTAAAATAAGGTCAGTTGCATGTGTATGATCAGCGCGTTTAATAGTGAGTTTCATCAACTCTCCGTGAAAGGCTGGAAGCGCTTGATCAGGAGCTGTTAAGGGTGGTATTGTCTCACGCGGGTTATGAACTAAGGTGTCCATCATGGCATTTTGTCTGGCAAGTCCAAGATAAAGCTCTTCACCGTTTCCCGTTTTCGAGCCATTTAATGTATTTAAAATGTTGTAACCCGCTATGAAAGGGCAGGCATGGCATGCATTCCCTTGTTCGCGAGCGCCATTGCGATCTTGACCTACCAGCGTAAATTGCGACTGACTGGATATGGATGTTTCTGTAGGTTCATATCTTGCAATGAAATATGTTTCCGCGTGACTGAGTCTTGTTATAAGAGTATCGATTGGTTCAATATCTCCTCCCAGTGCAGAAACATGCGCTTTTAATGCGCGCAGTTCGGCTCTAGTTGCTCGGAGCGAAGATAGATTTATATTATTTGGATTTGAAGTAAGTGTTTCTATATTAGTTATGTGTTCAGCAATAAGAGTTTCAGCTTTTATTAATAAGGGGGCAGTTACGCCCTCTTGATCAACTTCGATGCTTTTAATTGCAGCTGTACAGCCGTCTTCCCATGTAGCATTAAATCTGGCGCCGCTAACATAAGTTAAATCCTGATATTGGCCATTAAATTTCTTTATGATTTTGGTGCGCATTTCTCGGGGGAGCCCTCTACATAATTCTTCGTAAGTTTTTCCTGTAACTGGTGTTTTATAGGGTTTTTGCAAAACTTCTTCTATCTTTCTTTTAATGACTAGATCACCACCACTTGGTGCTGTTGCTAATATAGCTATTCGTGCCTGCTCATTTATTCTATAGATTTCACTCAAATGATTTTTTATCACTTTAACAGCCTTTTTTTGAGGATCAGTTGGGGCTAAAAAATGACTTTCTGCAAACTGCACATAAGAAGCATACGTTTCATATTCTTTTGCAAAAGCATCTATCACCCTTCCTTCGTCCTTTACATTTTGGAAGAGAGCGGCAGTGTCTTTAATAACACTTTTTAATGCAAACTCATAGAGAAAGGGTAGTAATTCTGAGTAGGCAGACAAATGTTCTGCTTGTATTTCTTTTGGAAGCATGAAAATTTCTTCCAGTATACTTCTGCTACTCTTATCAAGACTTTCGTTTCCTTCTTTTGTTAAATATGTAGTATCTTTTATTAGCCCCTTTAAAGCGTTTAGTCTTGAAGGTATGCCACTAAGAGCTCTAGGCGTGCTCTGATCTAATATATTACCTGGGTATTGAGTTGGAGTGGGGGCTGCGCCGCATGGGGCAAGTCTTGCTGTAATCTCGGTAATCATATGAGCTAATTCAGTAGAGCGGTCTGCGACCGGGACTTTTTGAGCTATTTCGAGCATTTTTCGGGCAACATCAATCTCGGGATTTTTGCTAACAGCATTCCATAACCGGAGCTGCTCATTAGCGTGAGACTGTTTCTGAGTATCTGTTAATCGTGTGCTCGCTATTAAAACATAGGGGCCGTCGCTTTTGCTGATTCGGGTGTAGTTGTAGCGATGCACATCGAGCCAGTCGCTAGGTTCTTTCTCGCTAGAGTAGTGTTTGGCGCGCACATCTCTTAAAAATCCCGCTGCCCGTTCAATTTCCTTGGATCGATCACTTCCAATTTCAATTGTAGAGTCATCTAAATACTCTTTAAGCCTTTCTCCTATGGTTTCTAATTCTTTAAACGAGAGGGAAGGCGATTTTCTATATGTCTCAAGAATTAATTGATCACAAAGATCGGTTAGTTCAATCTCTTTTAAAATTTTAGGCTCAGCCTTAGCAATTGCTGCGGCTTCTTTTACCCTGGCTCTTACAACAGGCGTAACTCTGCCATTAAGCCCTCTCCAAGTTGTTTCGAGTTCGGCCTTATGACTTGTAAAATCAGATACTTTTCCGGATAAAATTTTTTCGCAAACATCTATAATTCTGCTTGTTAAACCATCAGGAGTCGTTGATGTGTTAACCACAGGGGGCTTTGACCACAAACTAGCAACCCAACTTGTAAATCTCTGAACCATATCCATAATAAGAATGTTCCTTTCAATTCCCGTCAATCACTTCCTAATTACGGATTAGTGTTTTCTTATAGTGATGAGGCTAGGTTGGTTCGGTCTGTTAAGGGGGGTGTGATGAAAAATGGGGTAGGAGGTAAGGGTGGAAAGCCAATCGAAAAGGGTTGATTTTTCTTTATTTCCTTCAGAATGTCCGGGGTAGACAGTGATAGAAAGCAGGCCTTTTGGGGCAAGGATCTTAAGGGCGTTTTGGCAGCTTGTAAGAGTGGTAGTTGCGAGAGTTGTTTTGGTTTGATCGCCTCCGGGGAGATAGCCTAGATTGTAGACGATGAGATGGGGAGAGATGTCTATCGGGAAATTTTCATGGGATGTTTCGTGAAGAGTGATGCGAGCAATCAGCTTCAAATCTAAGTTTGTTTGAAGGTTCTCTCTTGTTTTTTTTATGGCTTCGGGCTCAATATCGAAGGCATGGACCTTTCCAGAATTCGGGGTAAGGACACATTTAGCAAGAAAGAGGGTGTCATGGCCGCCGCCTGCTGTTGCATCGATAACGGTCATTCCGGGTCTCAAAAAATCTTTCCAGATGAGATGCGATAGATGAGTGTGATACATATATGTTGAACCAAAATAGGACTTAAGTGTACTCTATAGTTCCCTTTTTTTAGAAGAATAAAAGGGGTATTAGCTCAGTTGGTTAGAGCGTCACGTTGACATCGTGAAGGTCAGCTGTTCGAGTCAGCTATATCCCAATGGAAACATGTTGGAAACTGGCGGCAGAATTATTTGCCGCTTCCTTTTTAGAAGTCTGTCCTGAAGTGGCTCTTGCTGATATTCGAGTAGGTCATCTTGGGTTTTATGTCGATTATACGCTCCCTTTCCCGTTAACTAACGATTTTTTGAAAGTGATTGAAGAGAGAATGCGTGAAAAAATTCGTGACAATGTGAGCTCTGCTGTCTATGAAATGAGCACCAAAAATGTAATAGAATGTTTGAAAGAGATGAAGCAGCTCCGCCTTGCAAGAGATATGGACAGAAGTGAGCCTGCGCGCAATGTGATAAAAATTGGCGGCTATATTGGTGTTTTGGATGAAGAAATTGATCCTGACTTAAAGCAAATTGGAGCAATCTTTCTTGAACTTCGAGAGGGAAGTGTTTATGGAGCAGCTTTTAAGTCAAAAGATGATTTGAAGCAGTTTCGAAAGGCTTTGAAGTCGGCTGAAAAAGATGATCATCGAATCATTGGTGGGGTAGAAGGACTTTTTCAATTTGCTGAAAACGAAGTTTATTGGCTTCCCAAAGGGGTTGATTTTCGAAAAAGAATTGAATTAAAAATTGAAGATTTTTTGAATGCAGCTGGTTATCAGGAAGTTGAGTTTTCAGGAAATATAGATTGGTACCACAGTAAAGGGTTAATAAAAATTTTTACTACTTTAGAAGAAGAGGTGGAATCAAATTTTGAATGTGGTCTTAAAGATCAATCTCTTCAAAAGATTTACTTTGTTCCCAGTTCTTCCTTGCAATTGTTTGAAGAGTTTGATAAAATAATTTCCTTAAATTTTGAATTTCAAGAGAGCGAAATTGTTTGTCAGGATTTTTACGGCATATTTTGGGATATGATCTGGCAAGAAGATGGCGGTTTGAAAATTTCTGTTGATCGATTAGCTGCAATGCTTGTGGAAAAAAGAGATTTTCTAGTATGCTAGAAGGAATTCACCCGTTAAATGGAGTTAAAAGAATCGTTTGAAAGTTAATAGAGAGATTCGGGCACTGCGAGTGCGCGTAATTACGGAAGATGGAGAGCAGTTAGGTGTTTTTACACTGCAAGATGCCTTAGCAAAAGCGCAAGAAAGTGGATTGGATTTAGTAGAAATTGCACCGACAGCAGCGCCACCTGTTTGTAAGATTATTGATTACGGCAAGCTTCGTTATCAGCAGACTAAACGTGAGAAAATTAATAAGAAGGCTTCTCATCAAACTAAGATAAAAGAAGTTAAGTTAAAGCCAAATATTGATACTCATGACTTGGAAGTGAAAATAAAGCATGCGAGAGAGTTTATTGAGAAAGGTTGTAAAGTTAAGTTTACTTGTATGTTCCGTGGAAGAGAGATCGTATTTGCAGATAACGGAAGGCAAGTTTTAGCAGCAATTATAAAAGCTTTAGAGGATGTGGCTCAGGCAGAATCTTCACCAAAGATGTTTGGTAAGAGTTTGACAATGATGTTAGTACCTTCTACAAAAGAAAAGAAAATCAAGGAGAAAAAGAGTGTCCACCAAGGTGAAAGCGAAGAGCCGTAAGGCAGCGAAGAAGAGATTGAAGATTACAGGGACGGGAAAATTGCTTAGAAGAAAGCAAGGTAGACGTCATATTATGACAAAGAAAGGGTCTCGTCGCAAAAGAGATCTAGAACATCCGACACTCGTAGCGAAGAGTTTTGAGAAAAAATTTATGCGATTAATCATAGGATTATAGGAGAGGCAAATGGTTAGAGTAACAAACGCGCCAGCGAGAAAGAGACGGGTAAACAGGCTTCTTAAAGAAGCAAAAGGATTCTGGGGAGATCGCAAGAACCACTTTTCTAATGCAAAAGATGCTCTTGTAAGAGCTTGGGATCACGCTTACCGTGGACGCAAAAAGAAGAAGAGCGAGTTTAGAGGAATCTGGATTCAGCGAATTAATGCAGCTGCGAGATGCCATGGCATTTCTTATAGCAAGTTGATCGCAGGTTTAGCTAAGGCGAAAATCGACATTAACCGTAAAGTTCTTGCACAGCTAGCTGTGGAAGATACTAAAGCGTTTGAAATGGTAGTTGAGCAAGCTAAAAAAGCTCTTGCTTAAATAGCAAAGCGTAATAAGGAAATTTGTGAAAGGGTCCTTGAAAGAGCAGATTGACAGCTTAAAAAAAGAGTTCCACAAAGAACTCAAACAAGCTTTGTCTACGAAAGTTATTGAAGCTCTTCGTATACATTATCTGGGAAAGAAAGGGCCTGTTACTGCGCTCATGCAGCTTTTAAAAGATTGTTCCCCTGAAGAAAGACCCGAAAACGGTAGATGGATTAACGATTTAAAAGTTGAAATTGACGCCGATCTAGAGAAAGCCTTCCAAAAAGTTAGCGAAAAAGAAATTCTTAGTCAGATTGAAGAAGAAAAAATTGATATTTCTCTTCCTGGTCGAAAATCTTTTCTAGGAAGAGCTCACCCCATTTCACAGGCAATAGACGAAATGCTTGAAATTCTCATTTCAATGGGATTTTCTATCTATCAATCACCTGAAATCGAATCCGACTATTACAACTACGGCGCTCTGAACTATCCGGAAGATCACCCTGCACGTGATATGCAAGACACCTATTACCTGGATGAAAAAACAGTTCTTAGATCCCACACCACAAGCTTTCAGCAACGCGTTATGGAAGCATACGACCTTCCTATTCGTATGGCCTGTCCGGGAAAGTGCTATCGTAATGAAGAGATCTCAACAAGATCTCATGTCCTTTTTCACCAAGTTGACGTCATGTACATCAATGAGGGCGTAACTTTTGGTGACTTACTCTCTACGCTCGAAGAATTTTATAGCAAGCTCTTCAAAGAGAAAGTCGAAATCCGTGTTCGAGCAAGTTACTTCCCCTTCGTAGAACCCGGCATGGAAGTTGACGTCCGCTGCACCATCTGTAAAGGCAAAGGCTGCAGAGTCTGTAAACATTCTGGATGGCTCGAGGTTTGCGGTGCCGGCATGATCCACCCCGAAGTCCTCAAAGCCGGCGGCATCGATCCTGCTAAATACTCAGGGTTTGCCTGGGGCGGCGGCGTTGAAAGACTTTTCCTCATGCTCCGCGGCGTCTCCGACATCAGACTTTTTCTCCAAAACGACCTAAGATTTCTTGAGCAATTCCCTTGATAATAAAATACAAAATCATATACAATATTGCCCATCATCAAAAGATGGAAGAGTGGCAGAGCGGCCGATTGCACCTGTCTTGAAAACAGGAATCCCTTTGCGGGGATCGTGGGTTCAAATCCTACCTCTTCCGAAATGCAAACCCCGATCTATGATCGGGGTTTTTTGCTTCTCAGAATAAGCTTTTATTGTTTAATGAAGTTTAATAGAACTCTTCTTGTTCTCGTATCATTTTCTTGGCAATCATCCAAAACGGAAAATTATAGTTCTTTAATTTTGATTTGATAGGTATAGCGGAGGAGGCACTTTTTATTTGCAGAAGCGTAAGCGGTATCGAAGGAGGACTCTGTTTTTACAGATCCGATGCAGATATCTGTAAAGAAAAAGCTGTATCTGACAGATAGACCTATCAAAGCGAATTTAAAGGACTATAATCAGTGCAAACCCTGAGTTTTGCTCATTAGAGTTCTCTACGTAGTAAGGCCGCTTTAGATCGTTAACGATGCCGATCGCGAATTAATGACCTGATAAGTAAGTGCTCGGTGTCAGGCATGCAGTTATGTAGTTTGAGATTTTACGATATCTGCTCATCAGACCTTACACTCTTTGTAGGGAACTCATTGATTCAAAACAGACTGTATACCTGGTTCGAATCACCTTCCGAAATAAGAGCTCAAGCGTAAGCTTAGGCTCTTATATTATTTCGTAGTCAATAGTTTTGATGCTATTGCATTTCAATTGTTTAAAATAAATTAGAATGAAATTATATAATGATGAATAAATACAAGTGAGAAAATATTATGAGCATACCTTTTTTACCTAATATTCCGAACAATTATATATCTCAATGGAAACAAGATGAAACAAGAGTTATGGATGTTTCAACGCCTTATACATTTTGGGTGTATTTAATAAATCCTGAAACGAAGTTGCTATCTGACTTTTTAAACATTTCTAATCCAATAAGTTCTGACTATGGAAATTACTATACATATGCTCAAATAGCTGAATATTCTATAAGCTCATCAATTGTAACATTAGTGGAAAACGATATTCTTGCAAAAATTCCAAACGCAGGCATAACCACCTTGCTTTCAGGAGATATTCTTGAAGTGACTGCTACAGTTGGTGATGTCCAAAATTATTTTCAAACATCATTATGTTATTACCACTTGATTAAGAATCCTAACGTATATACTCCTTCAGATGAAATTATACGAGCCTGCAAACCCCAAAAGTCACTTTTTGTTTCAAGTACATTTCAAAAATACGTTGAATATGTGACTCCTATATATTTTTTTCCTTATTTTAATGCAGTCCCTGATGGAGCGGATTTGGATACAGTAAATCCTATTTCACTTACAGCCACATCATTAGTAAATTACTATTACAATGGGTTTGTTTTTCCGACTCTATCTGAAACTCAATCATTAGGAATTAAACAAGCTTTTTATACTCCTTTAAATTTAGGAGGGGCTTCAAATCCTGGATTTGGGCTTCAAGATACAGCACTTTTTATACAAAATGCTCTTGGTTATTCATCTAGTCAAATACAGGAATTTTTAGCTGGACAAGGACCTTTAGAATTATCAGAATCTGCAGCAACATACGCACAGTGGCAAGCAAATGCTGTAGCTGAACCAAACTTAGATGTAGCCATGCTTTTACTTATGGGCCAAAATATTACAACTATTCAAATTGCGGATGCTTCTCTTGATTTTTTTTCTGATGCTGGGAACTTATCAGATTCTGTCTCTACCACAAATTTTTCTAAACGACACCAAAGCGCAGTTAATTCTAGTAATTCATTTTTTGATCAAATATTCTCAGTTGCAAAGGCTATGCCAACAAAAACTATTTATGATTTAGATTTACCTCAAGTTATTTCTTTTTCATATGATTGGCATATGAATTATCTTGATCCGATTATGTTAATTCGACTGAATAGAGAAATTATGAAAATTGGCTTATTAGGGATTACTTTTCTTGTTTCTTCAGGAGATAGCGGTCCAACAATTGGAACAACAGGAACATATGGAAATAATGATTTTGCATCACTTCCCTCAGTTACCTCTATAGGTTATTCTTATCTTACGTCAAGTAGTCCGGGTTCTCAGCAAATTCTTTGCAATATCAATTCTAGTGGAGCTTGCTACGCGTCCGCATCAGGGTATTCAAATATTTTTATGCGACAAAATTATATGAATTTTGCAGACTCTGTTGTGGAGAAATATTTAAGCCAACCAGAAGTCAATTCGTTTATTGAAACGATAAATGCCAAAAATATGCTATTTAATTTAGAAGGAAGAGCTTACCCTGATCTAGTTGGGGTTGGATGTAATTTTAATAGCATCTATATAGAGGGGCAAGCTTCTATGGGAGCAGGCTCTTCAATGGCCGCTCCAGTTGTTGCAGGAATGATTTCGATGATCAATTATCTAAGAAGAAAAAAGGGCCTCCCTTTTTTAGGATATATTAACCAGTCTCTTTATCAAAATTTAAATGAAATGAGTGAGGTTGTTGGAAGCAATAGTTTTGGTAGCGATACAGGGTTTCCCTATATACCTCATCTTGCTTATGGTCCAAGTGGACTGGGAGGATTTGACTTTGCAAATTTAATGAAAATATTTAATGTTAATAATAATGAATGAATTTTTTTCGAAATTTCATTGATCTATTAAAATTTCTAATATTGAGATTCAGTATATGCCTGATAGCACACATAAAGCGGTATACTGCTCGTGATTCAAAAATTGTTTTTTTTTCGTTATAAATACCCATCTTTAAATTTACCTCGCCTCCCACTAAAAACTTTCAATTGAAAGTTTTTTAACCGCGGGCCCCTTCTAGTGCAAATAGCACTTTTCCTGAGGTAGCGGCTTCGCCTAATTTAAATTTGGGCATTTCTGACCCCTAAAATTCCCAATTTTTTAACCCTTCTCAGTATATAAGATTACTTATGCGATACTAGATTTTTTAGCACATCAATTGCCAAATAAATATATATGATCTTAGAAGTTAAGAGGGGATCATTCTTAAGACGTTCTGATAGGGTATCGTAAGTCTCTTCCAATTTATCGCCTTCTTGGGAACATTCTTCTAAGATTTTCCTCATTGCAGAAAGGTACTCTTCTTTTTTTTCTCTTATCTCTTCTAGGCTGCTCCGACTAATATTCGTATGAATTTCTCCGAGTTTATCAAGTGCTCTAACCAGAAGTTTTGCATATAGATCACGCGCTTCAGTATAACTTAATGAATGGAGGGGCGGGCTGCTTATCAATGGTGTAGAATCACCACTAGCAGGTAAAGATCCTAAATCTGTTGAGGAAGAATCAGGTTCTAGCGATGGTTCTGTTTCTGTAGGTATATATAAGGTGATGTTAACCCTAGTGAGGAATAGTGCTGCACGTGGAGGAAGTGATGCTATTTTTAACTCGCTTAAATCTAATGATTTGCTGTCAGATAGATAACAATCTACGATTCGTGATTTAGCTGCATCTATTTTTGATTTAGGGACATGTAAATTATCTAAATCTAACATGTCTGCTATTTGGTTTCGATTAAGTTCATGTGCTTTATCTAAAATTTTTTCAAATCTATTTATTTTAGCGATTAGGGGATCATTTTCTTTGCGTCCTCTTCGAATCGCATTAAGGTCTTTGCGAAGGGTAGCCTCATTGGAACCTCGAATGGAATCGAGTGCTATGCGGGAAACAACTTCTTCTTTACCAGTTGATGATGAAGTAGTTGGTGGTAGGGCATTCTCCCATCTGCCTAAGATGTCTAGTAAAATTGCTTTGGATGGCTCCATACAAAACTCCGATATAAGTTAAGATGGATCTTATTTTTAATTTATTTAAACGCAACATAAGATTAGATAATCTCTAAAATCTCAAGACTTAGAGGGTCTGTCTTTTAGCTCTACTATAATCAATTCATGTTTGGTGTCAGGCATGCCTGACTCCAAACATTATGGATTTTCTATTTTTAATATAAATGAATGGAGTAATTGTTCAATAGTTTGAATCCAGGATTCTAAGTAAGGATCGTGTTTAATCCTATCATTTATAGAGTGGTAAGTTTCGTCTAAATTTGCTTTTTTTCCAGCGCATTCATCTAGGATTTTTTTTACTTCAGCAAAGTAATTTCCTTGATCTTCTTCAGTAGGTGATTTGCTATGGAAAACGGTGCTATTAATTCTAAATAGTTGATCAACTGTTTTTTCGTAGATTTTGGCATATTGTTTGCGGGCATCAGCAAAATTTACTATCGGTGAGGAGGGTCTGCTTTCTATCAGTGTGAACTCGCCACTGGCTGCTAAAGATTCTGTATCAGTTGAAGAAGCATCAGCTTCTGGTGGGGGTTCTGTTGCTCGTGGCATATATAAGGTGATTTTAGTTTTATGAAGATGTATGGCTGCTCGATCAGGAATTGACTTTATGTGTAAATCGCTTAAGTCAAGTTCTTTGCTGCCTGATAAGTAAGCGTCTATGATTCTCATTTTAGCTTCTTCCATTTTTGGTTTGGGCGCATGTAAATGATCTAAATCTAACATGTGTGCTATCTCGGTTCGATCAAGCTCATGTGCTTTATCTAAAATGGTTACAAATTTATTTATTTTTGATATTAAGGAAGCATCAGTTTTGGGGTTTCTTCGAATCTCATTTAAGACTTTCCTAAGGGAAACTTCAGTTGAGCCTCGAAGGGCAACAAGTGCTACGCGGGAAACAATTTCTTCTTTACCAGTTGGTGATGAGATGGTTGGGGATGCTGTGTCATCCCACTTATTTAGAATACTTATTAAAATTCTATCTGGTGAATCCATGCAAAACTCCGCTATAAGTTAAGATGGATCCTATTTTTTATTGATTAAAACGCAACATCAGAGTTCATGTATATATTTACCCTTATTGCAGTTATAGTGATTTTAGAAGAAAATTAGCTTGCTGACGGTTTCGTTTTTAGTTCTATGACAATAATTTCCAGGGGTTTGCAGGTGTTGTTAATGAACTTATGGTACTCTCCTGCAGGATCTTGGTCTTGGTAGACGGGTATGTTCTTTGGGAGTTTAATTTCTGTTTTTGTGCCGTTCGTTTCGATACGTGTAAGGATGCCACCTTTAAATGAGAGGATGAGTTGAGGGTACTCATTATGTTGATGATCAATCTCTTCATGAGCTTCTAATTTGACTTTTGAGGTCCTTACATGATCGTTATCTAAGGTTATTTCGCTATCCATGGCAGATAGATTGCAAATGAATAAAAAGGCTAAGAGAGAAATAGGTTTTTTCATACAGGATCCTTATCATTTCTTAAAGAATGTGGTATATTATTAGAAAAAGATTTATTTTAGTAGGAAAAAATTTAACAATGGGATTTTTATGATGAATTTTACTCAGGCTGTTTGCACAATTAGGTATGATGTAGCTTTTCTTGGAGGTGATGAGGATGGTAATGAAAGGTGTGAGTACTGTCAAAGTGATTCCATTCGGCGGGAGGACGATCTTATGTTTGTTCATTCTGAGTGCCTAGAATTAATCGATCGAGCTCAGCGTGATTTAATAAGAAAAGTGAATGAGATATTTGACATCAATTTTTATAAGATGGGGAGGGGGTATAAGGGGGCAATTAGATTAATTAATAGGATTATATCACAAAAAAAGTGGTCGATTGTACTGTTTGTGCATGCAAATGGGAGTGAGGTTTCCAAAAAAATATTTTATAAAATTGGGATGATAGCTGTCAAATTTATCAATGATGGGACGTGTTTCGACAGGTCTTTATTAAAAGTCTTTTTGCGAGATGATTTGACGTCCGAAAACGAATCTTGAACTCCTCAGCTTCCTCTTCAGTCAATTTAAGTTTCTCGTGAAAATCCGTTGGGAGATCGTGTATAAGCTCTCTTTGTACTTCACTATGCTTTATTGTAAAGCCATGGTTCTCTATTAATTCGATGTACTGCTCGAAATTTAGGGGTGCTGCTTTCCCCATATCCATTAAAATTTTATTTTCTACAGATTCGGCAAGAGGAAGTAGGATCCATGTTTCATCTTCATTTAACGTATTAAGGGTTTTTTCTAAAATCTCTTTGCTGGGTACATAATTATAGTTCTTTGGGAGTGGTAAAAAGTTAAATAAAAATAATAATAATGTAGTAGTAATTGTTTTCACTTTTATTTTTCCTTTTAATTATTTATAATTAACGCATATGAATTACATAAATTATATACAGCACACTATTTATACTCCAGATATTCTGCACCGCCGGTTTCATTTTGATCTACCAGAGATGCAAGAGGCAGCAAAGAGGATCTCTCTTGTATCGCTTCCTTTTATTTGTCTCTACAGACCTGCGGGTTTTGTATTATCTGTTGGTATGGGTAGCGCGAGAGTGATTTCTCATTTACAAAAACTGATCTCTGTAGACCAAAATGGGACCTGGATTCAATTTGGCCGTGAGCTTGGCGGAGTGTCAGTCGGGCTTCTTTCATTAGCTGCAACTATTTATCATTATGCAACGGCTCTTTTTCTTACAACGAGTATAGATTTACTGCATGGCATGTATTTAACAGGAGATGCGCTTTGGAATAAGCAATATGCAAAAGCAATAGAAGAGCTTGTAGAAAGCTTAAGTTCAGTTGCTTATATTGGATTTATGGTTACAGGTGGCCTTGAAGCTATGGTGATATATTCTCTTTTACAAGCAGCTACATGTTTACTTCAGGCAAGAGCGGAATACAAACTTGGTCCGGGCCATCGACTTGAAGGATTCGCTAAAATTGCCATGGCGCTTGTTCGAATTAAGCAGGCAAAAGGTTACGTAGTCCAAATTGAACGCCGAAATGCTCTTCTAGAGATTGCAAGAATCAGAACTCTTTTCCAAAAGATTGCAAAGGCACGCGAATCCAGTCATTTAATGAATCACCCCTTATCGTCCTTGCAAGAGAGAATTGAAAAGGGAGAAGTGATTCTTAATGGGGGCGAGATTAGTTGCGGATCCCATTTTCATGGTTTTGGTGGCGAGCTTGTGAAAGGAGAGAATCTCACTTTTAGAACAAAAATGATCGATGGTAAGGAAGTAATTGAATTTGACTTTAAAGTGAACCACGCATTTAGAGAGGATTTAGATAAGTCAATTCAGCAGATTAAGGCACTAAGAGGGAAGCAGCTTACAGAGATTTTAGAACTTAGCGGCTCCCATGCTAAGGGCATTTCAATTGGAACAGGTTCATTTTTTGCAGAACCTTTTGGAGGGTGGTACAGTGATGAGGATATAGGTTCTGCTCACAAAATTAAAATTGAAGGACTAGGAACTGTATTGATCGGAAATAATACTCAAATCCCTAATTTCTACGATAGAGTCGTTGTCCAGATGGATGCAGATCAGTCTGTGTATAATTTACACGAAATTCTTTGTCTGATGAATTTGGATACGGTTTTGAATCTTTCAACAAAAGATGATATTGAAAAATTAAAGCTGGGACATCTATTTAGAACTTTTTTTCCAAGAGAAGCCGGTCCTCTAGAACGATCAAAAGAATATTTCGATCTCCCACTAGATTGTCTCAAAGCAAAGATGATTGAACTCGCGCCTGAAATGCATGCGGTCTATAACGATTATTTTGACAAAATGCGTGAAGAACATATTTTTGATGGTAGAGTTCGATATAGAATTGAGGGACTCGCAGATGCAGCAAGAGAGGCAGGGGCAAAGGCACTTACTGCTGCAATAATGGGCGCTCATACAGATGCAGAACTTCTTGATAGAGTGACTTCCATGCTTAAGGGCGGAATGCTATCCACAGAAGTTCGTAAGATTAATGAGTTTGCTAAACATGGACTTGGCGGCGCTGGAGTAGATTTTCTTAGTGGCGGAGCAGATAGTGTTTATGCTCAGTTGCTCACGAAAAAACATTGCGATGAAGAAATGAAGTTTAGTAAATTATATTATCAAAGTAGTGTTAGGCTCCTTATTTCGCTCGATGCTCTTGAAATGGGATCGTATCAATATCACCATGATAGTATTGGGAATAGGATGTATGATGAAAATGATAACTTCTGGTGGTGGGGAATTGAGTCTTATAAAGATAGAGACTCGATCCTTGAGTTTATCCAAAAGCAACAATCATATCCCATGAACCTAAATGGTCATGAAGTGATGCTCAAAGAGCGAGTAGCGCCTTCCTTTTTTGATGGATTAGTAGTGCCTGATGAATCAACCAAACAAAAACTTATTAAACGACTAAACTCTGAAGATTTGATTATTGATGGTCTCATCTTAGGTAAACCCATCGATAAATTCATCCGCATTGCAGACCGAGTTACCGAAGAGCTATTTGTTTAAAGAGACAATCTTCTTAGCCTCTTCATAGGGCTCTTCTAAAATAGTATCAAGAAGATGTGTTTTTGGATTTTCTGCAGAATAAAAAAGTTTTCCTTTTCCTAAACATACATGAGCTACGCTATTATCAAGATGTCTGCTGTCATCATCTTTTCTAAAAGATAAAGAGATGCCAACATTATTTGATTGAAATGGGTATTCTGATAAGAAAGGTCTAATTTTTTCATTGCCATTGACCTGAGCTAAAAGTTTTTCTGTTATGGTAACTTCTAGTGTTCTTGCTTCTTCGATTGTGCCTTTTCGGTAGGCTATAAATGTAATGTTGATTTTATCGACATTACGTGAAAATCGCCCTCCAGTTCCTATGCATTCAAGATGAAAATTTTTTTCACATTCAGTTATGAATGGATTCATTATTTCTTTTGCATATTGTACATATTCAACTTCCTTTGGAGATTCAGCAGATTGCAAGGTTCCTCCAATCAGAGTAAAAAGAAAAATAATTTTTCTAACGGCGTCTGTTGTTATAAAAACCATAGTCAGCTCTTAAATCTTTGATTCGATCTGTTGTTGCATTCCGGTAAGTGGTGCCTGTAAAGGCATGATCAGCTAGATAGGCGCTGAATTCTTTTCGGGATGACTCACATTTTATGTAACTTATATTATAATTGGGATTATTTAGGAACTTTTTTCCTAGGGGCCCGGTCAGCCTATCGGCATGAGAGTAGATGTTATCGGCTTCAAAGCAGTGTTGCCAGGAGATTGGTTCTGCGGGCGCGACTGCAAAGACGATGAGCTGGTTTTTAAGGAGGTCTTTTTGGGATTCTGTAAGCATCGTATATCCGAGGTTGAAGAGGACGCCTGCTTCGCTATGGGGAACATGAAGCCAGTAGGTGCTTGATTGGATGTTATTCAGGGAGTTTGCGATGATACCTGTAAAATGGCCGGTAAGGCTTGCATTTAGTGTCATGGTTCTCTTATTTACTTCGCTATGAGCTCTAAGAAAATCTTGAAAAGTTCCATTTGATTTGTTATGGCAGGCAATTAGTGTTGTTTGTTCAGGGATGTTATCGACAATGCTTTTGCAATTGATTTTAAAGTCATCTAAAGAGGTGTTTACTCCATTTTGGGTGGTAACAAGACCGATAACCCCCTTTTCTTTGGGAACAATTTCATGAAAATGGTCTAATAGATTTGCTTTGTTAAGGATTGTTTCTACGGGAGTATACCGTATTTTGTGGATGGCGCCGCTAATCACAATAATATCAACAGGAGATGCGTTAGGGACTTGGAGAAAAGCTGCTTTGATGATGAGCATTTCAGGAGGCGCTGCTTTGTAGGGAATATTGCCGTGCATGGGGGCTGCGTCTCTTGGAGCAAAATACCATTTTTCATTTTGATAGGAGTTTAGTCCAAAGAGATCTAGTCTATTTAAGGGGGAATTGAGTGTGTAGAGGTAGACGTTTGTGCTTTCAAAATGGCCCAGAGGATCTGGCGTGAGCCAGCGACCGTTTTCTAAATCATAAAAGCGCTTTCCGAAGTAGATGAGTCCTTTTTCATTTCGTTTGGAAGAAAAGCGCCATGGGTTTTTGCTTGCTTTTGAGGGGTTTTCTCTTCCAAATGCATCGAAGTTATAGCTTTCAAAAATTTCCCCAGTGGAAGAGAGAAGCGCAATAATATTGCCGTGAAAATCGTGGATAGGGGCATAAATTTTACTTCCAAGTTCGATAGCAACTGCAGCTCCAATGTCTTCATCAAGGCCAAGCCCTAGGACTTTTAACTCTTTGATTTCTTTTTCGGCGCTCATGGTTCCAATTTCTTTCGTATCGTCATAGAGGTAGTAGGTCTTCTCTCCATTTTCAATTTTGGCAGTTAACCTTGAATAGGCGTCGTAGAAAAATTGAAGTGAGGTATTTCCAGATTCTTTGATCTCTCTAAGTCTATTTAGGGCATCGTAACTATATTCAGTTGAGTCGTCTAACTTTTTTGTAGGGTTTCCGTTATTATCGTAGATGTACTTAGTCACTAGTTCGCTATATGCATTTGTTTCTACATGGGATAAATTTCCAATAGAATCGAAATGATATTCCTTTTCGCCGTCTTTCTTGAGTTGGTTCAAGGCGTCGTATTCATAGTTTTTGTTGCCAAAGAGTGTTGTCTCAATACTTGTTACAAGGCCTGATTTACCGTATGTTACGCTTGCAGTTTGCCTATTTGTTTTAAAATATGTGGGCCTTTCTAAGTGATCATGGAGTGTTCTAGCTTCCCCAAGATTCATAATTAAGTGTTCAGTGGTTACGTGGCCATTTGTATCAAACTCATTGTAAGTATGTTCGTAAAGAAGCAGCCCTTCTTTGCTTAGCCTCTTTACCTTTTTTAAATGGGCGGAATCGTATTCATATGCAATAATTGATTCATCAGGAAGTACAATTTTTGTTTTTCTGCCAAAAAAATCGTATTCCCATTTGGTGATATGTTTTTGCTGATTTATTTCGGAAAGAATCTGTCCAAATTCGTTGTAGGTTCTGTAGATCACTCCATAAATATTGTCATCAAAGATTGAGGTTGGATTAGGACCTTTGCCATATTTGTAGTTGTAGTTAATGGTGCCATCACTACTAATAAGGAAATTTAATCGCCCTTCATTATCATATCTGTGGTTAAGTTCGACTCCACTCGGAAACGTTTTTTTAGTAAGTCTGCCGGTAGGATCATACTCATTATAGGTTATTTTGCCTTTGTGACCTTCTTTAATTACAAGTCCTCTAAAATCATATTCCCAAAATACTTCTGCATCTTTGATAAAATTGCCATTTTCGTAAATATGGGAGATTTTTCTTGCAAGGTTGCCTGATCTGTCATAAAAATTCTCCTCTATTAAGGCAAGCTCCCCAGTTGGACCGACGCATTTTTTTATGGACAGTCTACCCATTGCATCGTAAGTTTCAATCGTCTTATTTAGAGTGGGATCAATGATGATTTTTGTTTGACCTTCATAGAGATATTCTGTGATGGCATTATAGGGGTCAGTGTGTTTAGTGATCCTTCCTTCTTCGTCGTATTCAATTAAATCTGTGGCATTGCCAATTGAAGTTTTTCGATAAACCTTATTTTTATGACCTTCAGCATCATAAAAATAGTGCGTCTGATTTTCTCCGCCTTTGTCTTCATAGATGAGTTTTCCTTCTTTGTCATTTTCTAGCGTCCGTTTTATTCCTCCAGTAGTTACTGAATTGATATAACCAAGCGCATCGTATGTAAACGTAGTTTTGCGACCCAATGTGTCTTCTTCAATTTTTCTTCCATATTCATCATAGGTGTATGTTGTGGTAAGTCCTGTCTCATCCGTATAAGAAATCAGATTTGTAGGGGAGTAGACCCAATATTCTTTATTAGATGAGTTTGATTTTGAAGTGACTCGATTGAATTGATCTCTTGTAAAAACAACCTCCGATCCCCCTTGACCGTTTGATTGAAGTAGACCGCCCTGCATATTGTAAATATGCAGAGCCTTTGAGCCATCATCAAAAATTTCCAAAATCGGCTTAGAAAGTACGTTATACTCACATTGCTTGACTTCGCCTTTGCTGTTTTTGCAGTAGATAAGGTTTCCCCGGATATCATAAGTGCATTCCATCATAGGAGAATAAGGGACCCCATCTTCATCTAATACTTCTGGAAAAATTGTTAAACAGCATCTATCAAAGGCGTCGTATTTATATTCAACTCTATTTCCAAACGGATCTGTTTTCGATGAAATTAATCCTTTTTTATTGTAGGTTGTAGTCGCTCTTTTTCCTGCAGATTCAGATGAAATCTCGCGATGACACGAATCATAGGTGTAATAAACTTCGGGTTGACCTACTTCTTTTTTCCAAATGAGATCTCCGCAGTTTGAATATTTATATAAGTTTTTTTGATCGCAAGGTGTTGACTTAGAAATTAGATTTCCAAACCTATCGTATTTATATTCGATGGCATGAGATGTATCTCCATTTGCATCGATAATTTTTTCATTACTTATCTGATGGTTTTGTGTGTAAGCATATTCAACTCGAGTAAGACCGTCTTCAATAGCGATAATTTGAGCTGTATTTGGATCTCTTTCATACCTTTTTTCTAAGTAAATAGTGCCATCATCTATAGTTTCGCGAATCAAGAGGTGATCGCTATCATATTCATACGTAGATGTAAGTAAAGTCTCCTTTTTATTGTAAGTTCTTTTTAAAATAGGTAAATCAGTACCATCTAGATACTGATACTCGTGAAAAATACCGTTATTTTCCTTTTCCAAAATAAGAAGATGATTTTCCTTGTCGTATACATACCTTTTTCCAAAGTACTCAGCTCCAATGAGCGCCCCGTTATCTTTTAAAGTATAAGTATGGCAACGCTCTCCTGTAAAATTTCCATAGAGCGCTTCGTTTGTAATATTTCCATAAGAGTCATATTCAAAAGTTTTGGAAAAGATTGGATTTCCATCTCCATCCATCATGACTTTTGCAATGAGATTCCCTTTTCTCCAGATAAATTTTTGTGAAGAGTTTAACTCTCCTGCTTTATCAAAATATTCAATGAGATTGAGTTGATCATCATAGTGATACCTAGTTAGAATAGAGTTTGCATCTCTTACATCTGTTCTCCCTTTTGCATAGCCAAAAGTTGCAATAATAGTGCCTTCGCAATCGATGCAACTTACTTTATCCATATGAGGAGGAGCTTTATGTGGATATTTGGTCCATTTTTCCCCATCAGCAACAGTTGGAGGTTCAAAGTACGAAATGTGCAATACCTCATTATTCCATGATTTTACAAGTCTTAGTGAAGCGCCACGCCCTTTTTTTGTTTTTGTATAAGAAAAATCGTCGAAAATCCCACATCCGTTAGCAACAAAATTTAGATATTCCTGCCCTTTAAAGGACCAGCCTTCGTAACGGATTATTCTTTCATCACTTGTTGTAATTTCAACGATAAAAGGTGGAGAGCGATTCAATGACTTTATCTCCGCCCATGAGTATGTTTTTGTTCGGTTAGGATTCATTTTAGAAATTTTGATTTTTCTCAATTGACTGTAGTCGTACGATGTCACTTGTCCTGATGGAGAGATCTCTTCCTGTAATAAATAGTGCCTTACATCACGCTCAAACTGAAAGATATTCTTGTCGGAGGCTGCATCAAGGACACTTCGGGGATCGCCTTTATATATCCTTCTGCCGCCATCTGCTAATTCCACAACCGCAGTGCCTTTTTTATAGTTGATATAGAGGATGTTGTTGTTTGGGTTTAAGCGTCCACTAATTAATCCAAAGCCTTGATTGCTTTTTTTCTGCGGCTTCATAATGACATCAAAACCACCGTCATGTTCAAAGGGCATGTAAGTGACCATTTCGCCAGTAGGCTCTTTTAAATATACCCGTAATTTAAAGTCTCCATCAGCGCGAGGATCGACAATCATTTGAAGGTGAGGCAAAAAGCTCCACCCACCTTCTAACTGCCAAACTAAATTGATTTTCTTCAAATCAAGTGTCTTCTTTAGAATTCTTTCATCTGCACCTGCGCTAGAATAGGTTCTTACAAGTGAAAATGGCACTGCTCCTTGAATAACCGTATCTTCAGTACAGAGCTGCGAATTTCCTGTTAGTACATTGACATGATGCGCAATACAAGGATCACCACCACCATTAAATAATTCATCCCATTCACAATATAGAAAACAGGGGATAAAGAAGAGGAGAAGTCTTAACATAGATTGCCCAAAAATAGTGAAAAAATTGTTAAGAACTTATCAAAGCAAGTTGAATTCGTAAATGAGTTTTTCTCATTAGGTTTTTATTGACTTGAGGCTAAAGAGCTTTAGTTGACTTTTTCTTTAAGTTCATGATAAAATTTACTGCCTAAGACAAAGGAGATATCATGATTTCAAACTTAACTGTTTCAACAGTTGCCCATACGATAATAGATGTTGCGGTAAGGCCGACTAGGGTCACGAGCCCTACCGGAGAGACCCTTAACATAAAAAATACCGTAGAGCCTATTTTTACCGCGATGCCTGAATTTTCATATTTTTGTAATTCCGAGGAAGCGGGCAAGGTATTGATTGCTGCAGTACAGAATGATAAACTAGCTTTGGTCAAGCATCTCACTATAGTTACTCCGATTAGTACTGAAGATAGAGAAAAAGCCTTATTTGAAGCAGTATCTGCAGGTAAATTAAATATGGTAAAAGCTCTATTTAAAACCAAATCTTATGTATGTTCTTTTGGATTTTTAGAAAAATGCATCTTGGCTTCTAGTTCACATGAAACTCTAGATACATTTTCTTTGCTTTTAGATCGTGATGAGCTTAATCAGGGGAATTTTGGTTACTATTTTGGACGAGATTGTATTTTTCATCGAAATATAGAGGCTCTTAAAATCCTTTTAAAAAAACCGTTTGTTTCCTACGAAACGTTTCTAGAGCTTATGAATATAGCTGTAATACAAGACGATTCTATCGAACTTATAGCTACCTTTTTATCCTCCAGAGAAATTCTTATGAGTGATCTTGAATGGATGAGAGATGCCGCTGAAGATGCAGATGAATACGATACTGCTTATTTACTCAAAGAATGGATAATTTTAACAGCTTCTTAGTAATGCAGTGGATTTTGAATTCTTATAAAGGGCTGATTGCGTCAAATGGATCTTTTTCTTGTGGATAAAAATCAAAAGTTAAGGAAGATGTGGCAGAGTTTATATTGCTCATTTTTAGGAGTGCCTGCACTTCTTCGGTATCAGCTGGTGCTAAGAGCGTATCAATTGGGGTTAAGTCAGGTTCATTAACAACAAGGTCCAGATTCAGAGGAAAAATTTGCATAACTAGAGGGACTGTTCCTTTTGTATCTGGGGCTTCTTGCGGCTTAGTATGTTCTAATTTATGCTTTTTGTTTGCTTGAGTCTTTTTGGTGGGAAGTGAGTGTTTATGTTTTTTTGTCAGTATGTTTGTGTGGTTAAATTCGTATTTATGGTTTTTTATAAAGCCTGCAGATCTATATAACGCGTCTTTTGTTAGTGTGGCTTTAAATAGATGCGCGCTTAGTTTTGACCATGATCTCATCCCTTTTTGATATGCTATTTTTAATACAGCTAGTTCGTCTTTTCTAAAAGGTGATTTATCAAGTTTAGGGCTTAAACTTTCAAAGTACCGCTCTTTAAGCGAGTGGATTTTACCAAGTTTGCTTGCTTTAATCTCTTTAAGAAGATTTGGAAATTTATTAAATTTATAGTCTTCTTTAACATACGATGGATAGAAAGAAATCTTATGCTTTTTAAATATCTCTAGAATTAATTTATCGCGTTCGGCTTGCGAGCGAGTCACTTTTCTATGAGCTTTGCTGGCCCTTGGTGAGTAAAGTTTATTGAAATCAGTCAGAGCAATTTTAAAAGATGAACTTTCCATATTAGACGAAAAGAATATCATGGAGAGTGAATTTTAATCAATTTTATACTATGGTTATTCTTTTTTGGAGAATTTTATGAAAAAGTTACTTGCGGTTTTTCTCTGGTTTCAAACTTTGTGTTTTGCAGATGGTGATTCGATATTGCGCGATCTAATGTCTGTTAAGGATAAAAGGTATGTTGGGTTTTCAGAAGCGTTTCGTTTAATGGAAGAGAGAAAAAGTCATGTGATTGTGGAGACGGGGTGTGATATAGATGGGGCGCAACCAAATTTGTTTGCTACTTGGGCTAAAGAAAATAGAGGGCGGCTTTATGTAGTCGACCCCTCTAAAGATCTTTTGCGGGCTTGTGCTAAGTGTGCAAGAGAGAGTATTAATTCTATGGAGTGCTTGTCTGAAGATCCAGTCGTGTTTTTAAAAAGTTTTCCGTTTCAAATTGATCTATTGTATTTGGATAGTGTTCAGTTATTCCATAATAATCCAAAGCACGCTCAACTGTACCATTTGGAGGAGTTGAAAGCTGCTATGCCTCATTTTGGTCCAGAAACAATTGTAATGATAGATGATTGTGGTTTATCAGGTGGTGGTAGAGGAAAACTAGTTATTGAATACTTGATAAGTAATGGCTGGAAAATTGTATCACACAGCTATCAAGTGATATTAGTGCGAGATTAAACAGCTTTTAAAAAAAGGCCCCTCTTTTTTTAGAGGGGCGCTTTGGGCGGGTTTATTTGATTTGGATTTTTTTGGCTGTTTCGCCTTTTACCTTGGGAAATGAGATAGATAAGATGCCATTTTCATATTTAGTTTCAGGCTCTTTGCTCTCATCTACATTTTCAGGAAGGGCAATTTGGTAAGAGTACGATTTTTTAGATCGATAATGGTACTTTTTGTTATCTGGAGCTTCTTTTTTATTTCCTCGAATCCAAAGCACTTTCTTATCGAGTGTTGCATCAATTTCTTGATGGGTTAGACCAGGAAGTGAGGCTTCGACGTATACCCCTTTCTCGTCTTCGGAAAGAGATATGGGATATTCGCAGATTTTTTCTTCAAAAAGAGGAAGTCTGTCTTCCCAAAAGTTTGTTAGAATTTTGTGGAAGGGGTTATCGACTCTTCTTTGTATTAGGTTTTTTTCACTCATTTTATTTTCTCCTTTTTTTTAGTTTTTTTATTTTTATTATAGCAGATGATTTGAATTATTCTAAGCACTCGAGGTTGTTGACTGCTAACTTTTGATTTTATTACGGTTCTGTTAATATGAATTAGTAATAACTAAATAAATATAATAATAAATGGAATTCTATCTTAATTATAAAGGGACGCTTTCAACAACGGGTCATGCCAAGTTGAAGTTCATTTATCGAAGAGCGTTTCTCAAACAATTAAGAGAGTTAGATGCCTATTATAAGGCAAGCAAACTGCCGGACCATATGGGCTTTTCTACGGAAAAACTTAAGGTCGTAGGACCATTTCAATTTATTCCTCTTGTTACAAGGGATAGTAATTTAGAAGTAAGTCTAGACATTGTTCTTTTAAGTCAGACAGGTCCGGGCGGAGATAAGCAATCATTTGGTGATGTCGATAATTTGCTTAAAGTTTTGATCGATGGTCTTCGTATGGCTCAGAATGCCAATGAAATTCGTAATGAAGTTCCAGGAAAAGATGAGTCTCCTTTTCTTTGTCTTTTAGAAGATGACCAGGTGATTAAGAATATTCAAATTACACATAATAAGTACTTTTTCTCTTCTAAAGAAGTTGTAAAAAAGGGTCGTTCCGGCCAGGAATTTTTTGTTCTAATCAAGGTAAAGATTGCTGAGAAATTCCCAACTTGGGTATATAAGTTGGATGCTTCAACAAAGTCTTGATAAGAAATAAAAAAGGATTTCTGTGATTTACTATCGCATTCTAATCGCATTACTTGCGTCTATTCAATTTCTATATGGAGATGTTTTAATTGGTAAGCTTGAGAATGGGCTTACTTATTATATTCAACATAACGAATTTCCGGTTGAGAAAGCTTCTTTGCAATTGATAGTGAAGGTAGGATCGATTTATGAAACGGAGGAGGAAAGAGGGCTTGCGCATTTTTTAGAGCATATGGTTTTTAGAGGTTCCGAAAATTTTTCTGATTACGAAGTTGTGAGATACTTAGAATCTATTGGAGCAGAATTTGGTGCGGACACAAATGCGTATACGACATTTGAAGAGACTTCCTATCATTTAAATGTTCCTCTTGAAAAGGAAGATTCTTTGGATAAGGCAATTTTAATGTTGAGCGATTTCGCTGGACGGGCTCTTCTGCAGGAAGACCTTATCGAAAAAGAGCGCACTGTTGTTATGGATGAATTTAATCGATCGCAGAATGATTCGAATTCAAGGATTTATAATCAGGTTTATTCGGAGTTTTTTAACAATTCATCGTATGCAAATCGAATGCCGATAGGTCTAAAAGAGGTTATTTTAAAAGCTGATCCTAGCATTTTGAAAAATTTCTATAAAAAATGGTACCGTCCCAATCGAATGGCAATTATTGCTGTGGGTGATTTTGATGTAAGTGAGCTTGAGAAAACAATTAAAGAGTGCTTCGGAGATCTAGAGAAGGGTGATGAGACAATTATCTCTACTGAGGTTTTATTTCCAATGGATGTGCGATCTCTTTTTATGGTTGATAAGGAGCAGATGTTTGTTCAGGGTTCTTATGCAAAATTCTATGGAGGCGAGGGTTCGTATGTAGTTTGTGATGAGCAGGTTAAATCTAATATTATAAGTTCAATTGCTGCTTTTATATTAAACAATAGACTTGATTGCTTGTCAAAAGAGCATCCAGCTCCTTATTTATATGCAGGTATGTTTTCTCAAGCCTTAACTTCTTTTCACGAGATGCTCCGATTTCACTATATTGGTTTTATGGAAAGGCCTATAGATGGTTTAAAAACACTTTTTAGGGAAATAGAAAGGCTAAAAAAATTTGGAGCAACAAAACCTGAGATTGAAGGTGCAATTGCAAAGCTTTCAGAAATTCTTATTTCGCGGTCAGATAATCTTGATCGAATTAGTAATGAGCAGTTCGTAGGCAGCTATCGAAATCACTTCTTAATGGGCATCCCCCTAAAAGCTGTAGAAGAAGTGTTTGAGCTAAAAGCCCGCTTAATAAAAGAGATTCAATGTGAAGATATTGCGCTTTGGATGCAAAATTATATTCAGTTAGAAGATATGCACCGTATTTTTTCGATGCCGTTTGTGGGTACAATTACTGCTTCTGATGTCGATCAAGCATTTTTAGATATCAAAGATGAGGAACTGAAGCCTTACGAAGATCGATTAGATACTCCTCTGGAAGTAATTGTGGGTGAACCTGCTAAAGTAAGTTCGTCTCTATTTAATGAAGAATTTGGTTGGACAAAGCTTACTCTCGATAATGGGATAGAAATAGTGTTTCACCCTACAAAGCTTGAGAAAGGACGTATCTTTATTGATTTAGTTGCAGATTTTGGAAAAACGCTTTTTAAGCCTGAAGAATATGCATCGTCTGTTTTAGCAAGTGAATATTTAATTGCATCGGGTTTAGCAAACCTTGACGGTTCTGAGCTTAAAAGTTTTTTGCAAAAAAGAGATTGTACGCTTGAGATAGCAATTAAACCAAATAGTCGAATGATCAGCTCCTCCGGACCAACGAGCGAAGCTGAGGGTCTTTTTCAAACAATCAGAGCGCTTTTTTTAGATAAACGGTTTAGCGGAGTTGTTTGGAATAGCTTAAAAGAGCAGGTAAGCGAAATTGAAAAATATAAGAATCACTCTCCTGAAGCTTATTTTTATGAAGATGCAAATCAAGTTATTTATAATAATCACCCTTTTTATATTGAAGCAAAAAATGATGATGCAAATGAAGAGTTAGCTAAAAAGTGTTTAGAGGTAGCCTTTAGTGATCCAAGGGAATTTGCCATAGTTGTGGTAGGTGACTTTGATGTAAGTCAGATGAAAGAAATTGCTCTCAAGTACTTTAATTGGCAGATGGATGAGAGGATTCAAAATAGTAAGCCTCAATTGCCGAGCCTTGCAAATGTTGCGGAACCTATTGAAAAAATTCTTTATAGAGGAATGAATACTCATGGGACGACCATTATAGGATACAGAAAAAATTGCAGATCAGAAACACCTATTGGACTTTCCATGAAAGTTCTTTCTCATATTTTAACGGAAAGATGTTTTAAGAAGATGAGACAAGAGCTTGGTGATACTTATTCTGTTCAGTTGAACTATGAATTTCCATTGGAGCCTTATTTGGGATGTATATTTGCCTATTTTCAGTATTCATCTACCCCCGAAAAAGCGGAAGGTTTAAGGCAGATTGCTCTAGAAGTGGTGAATGATTTTCTATTAAATGGAGTTACAACTGAGGAAGTGGGTGTAGCAAAGGCAATCATTTTTCAAAGAATAAAGGATGCTAAATTAACGGATAGATTTTGGACAAATTTGCATGTTCATTCTCTGCTAAGTGATAAATCGTTAGATGAAATCCTGCTTGAGAAAGAAGATCTTGATTATCTAACGCCAGATACCATTCATCAGTTTGGGAAAGAACTATTTGATGGTACACCTGCAATTAGACTCTCTTTATTTAGAGAGGGCGCTTCTATAAGAGATTTATGAAGAATAATTAGGTTTTCTAATTGTTTTTCTAATGTGAATTTGGACACAAAGATCTCGTGCGCTTTTCTAGCAAGAGCGTTAGCTTCATCAGGATGATTTTGTATCCAACGCATATGGGCGTCAATTTGTAGGTAAAGTTCTTCTGCAGGTTTTTCTTGATCGATATATAAAATCGTATTGCCAAAGTGCTTTTCAAGAAATGGGTGTCTGTCGGATATAATTACAGTAGATGCTGCGCACGCTTCAAAAATTCTGCCAGTGGGTGTTTGTCCAAGAAAATGATCAGGAGCATGTAATACAAGCGTTACTCCCGTATTATGCATTGTTTTGAGTAATGAGGTGCCATCAGACTTAATAAAGCCTCGATAGCAATTAGGGGTATGTCTCCAATCATTTTTCTGTCCATATACATTAAAATAATGCGTTTTATCTAATCTTGAAAAAAGGTGTTTGTATTTTGAGCCGAAAATTGTATTAGCCATGTTAAATCCACAATAGAAAAGCTGGAAATGCGTAAGAGGTGTAAATTCAGTTTTTCCTGAAGTGCTATACCAATCCATGTGAGGGCACTCTTTTTCAATAGAATTGCAGTAAGAGAAAAGTTTTTCGTGATCAGGAAAGCAGATCAGAAAGCCATCGAAATCAAGTAGATGCCTTGTGGGTTGAATCGAATTATGAGAAAAGTAATAATTACTGCCATGTGTTAGAGCAATATAGTGCTTAGCATGTGGGTAATATATTTTATCGCTTTGAAGAGAAATAACAATATCGGGATGAAAAAGCGTAGCAAATCTTTCTCTATAATGAGGGAAAAACCTTTTATAAATAGCTGATTGATGGAGAGGAAAATTGGCGCATTCTAAGTTAAGAGATTTTCCTGCAAGTTTAATGCGTTCTGCCATTTCTTGCTCCCCAATACCTCCTCTATGCGTAATAAGAACGCGGAAACTGGGAGCTTTTTGATAAAGATCAGATTCCTCTAAAGATAGATAGGGTCTTTTTGTTCCAAAATAGATTAAGCTTCCAACTAGCAAAAAAACTATTAAACCTGAAAAAAATTTCGCCATAAGGAGTTGATTTTATACTGAAAAGATTCAAAAATCAAGAATTTGCCTTTATTTTTTATGAGCTATATAAAACGAGTTATCTGGTCTAGTTAATTTTACTCCTGTAATTTCTTCGGAATCATTTAAGAGAAATTCAACAATCGAACCTTGGTGATCTTTAACATTGAATAAATTGGGCAGTTCAGGGCAAAGTTCGAAAGGTGGCTGGCCAAATGCTTTTGCAACCAGTGCTGATCCAATACGAGTTATACTGATTGTAAATCCAAGGTAAGAGAAATCTCCTGTAAACTTTTCTAGATAGTCTTCCCCTGTTAATAAAGGGTCTTTTAATTTCTTAAACGAAATACCATCAAGTTTTGGTTCAAACGGGACTCGAATTGAGTGGATGTTTCCAAGATAGTTTTCTTCAAAAGTGAATTTAAGGCCTTTTAAAACAGGAAGTGAACTTAAATTAGAGACTTCAAAGACATTGTAGTTACAGTGTCTTAATGGAAGATGGAGGTTATTGAAGATTGCATACAGTGTATCTTTCTGCATTCGTACCTCGATTGTACCGTATCCTGGATGTAAGTAGGTGCCAAGATAATCTGAAATGGGGTGAGATGGTGAAGAGTTAAATTCCGTATCACTAATCTCCTTGCAAGGGTTTAGGTCTTTAAGGTCAGAATACCTTTTAGCCCAGTCAATAAAAGGAAGATCAAGAAGTTTGTCCATCATAAGCCCCGCTGCTAAAAAAGGAAAAGGGGAACCGGACTTATTTCCTAGAATAATCATTCCTACATTGTCATTGGGTAGAAAGAGAAGAACTGAAGTAAAACCGCTTACAATTCCTCCATGAAGAGCAACAAAGTGGCCTCTGTAAGAAAGTAAGATCCAGCCAAATCCATATGCTTCCATCGGAACAAAATCTTGCACGCCAAATTCTGGGTTGCAAATTAGGTCTGAGACAACCTGAGGCTTTATGAGTTCGCTAAATGTTGATGGTTCAATCAAACCTTCCCCCTGTTTAAGAAGAAGTTTTATCCATTTGAGAAGGTCTTCAATATTTGAATTAAGTCCTCCTGCTGCTGCAATTGTTTTTGGATCCACTAAGGTAACTGGTTTATAAGAATTATCATAACTCAATGCATAGTTGTCTGAATTTTGCATTGTATGAATGGAAAAGTTTGAGTGGCGCATTCCTAGCGGTTTAAAAATCCTTTCCTCGATTAGATCTTCATAACTTTTTTTCATAACTAGTTCTGCTGCATGGCTTGCAACCATATAGCCAACGTTTTGGTAGTAGAATTTTTCTCGCAAATCAAATAAGGGGTCTAGATATTTTAGTCTCCGTATAATCTCACTTCTAGAATGTGAATGGTTATACCAAATTGCATCATGTCGAGGATAGCCAGATGTGTGGGTAAGATAGTCACGAATTGTGATATTATAAGTAGTAAAAGGGTCTTGTAGTTTGAAATAGGGGATATGATCAGAAATCGGATCATCCCAAGCTAAGCGCTCCTCATCAACTAGTTGTCCAATCATAAATGCTGTGAGAGCTTTGCTAGAAGATCCTGCGGGAAAAATTGTTTTTGGAGTAACAGGTAAATTTTTCTCAATATTGCGAAGCCCAAATCCTTTAGACATAAAAGTCTTTCCATCAACAACAATTCCAACTGCTGCTCCTGGAATCTCCATTAAACACATAAGGTCTTCAACGATCTTTTCAAATTCTTCATGTTTAAGATCCGATCCATAACAAGCAATGCTCAAAACTATAAATTGACAAATAAATTTTTTCATAAGAACCTCGTAAAAAAGATGTTAATAGTATCAAAAAAGAGATATTAGGTCTAGCGTAGAGAATTAAATTTTTAGTAACCCTAGCCCGCATTTCTCACAAAAACTAGAAAATTTGGCGCAATCTGTCACCTCATCTTTTTGTAACTTATTGCTCGCTTTATCGATAGAGATAATATTCTCGCAATAATTTTCAAAAATCTGAGGTAACATCTTGACCGACTTTCCAGAGTGTTTGTAAGAAATGCGGGCTAGGCGTATTTTTTTAAAGCAATTGTTATAAATGCAACTGTGGTGGCTGCTAAGGCTATGTAGGCAAGACAAATGCAAATATCTTCACACCGGTTTCTTGCTAATTTGATTGGTGTTGCATCAAGTTCTCTAAGATTTTGTGATATAGTAGCTATCTCAAAATTTCTAAAAGTTACGGTAACAGCAGAGCTTCCTGCTCTTTCAATTACGAGAAATATTCTCTCAAAAAATGAGCTTAACTTCCTTTCTAAATTAGGATTAGTTTTTACATGGTAGTCATAAAATTGAATGAACCTTTCTCTTGTTTTGTCATCTGATTCATGAGGAATTGGTTTTACATCTTCAAATATATCTCGAGAGCTTTTGCTTTCTTCATCGGATGACTCCTCATCAGAAGAAAAATGAGATAGAAATAACATTTTTATGAGACGTAAATTTGAATCTATAAATCTTGATTCACCTTCAATGAAATTGGATCTTAAATAGAGATAGGTAATAAATCTTGCTCGACTTTCACTACTTTTTAATGATTCGCTACTTCTGCACGAAGGGCATTTCCAAGATGTCTCATTAAAAGAGAGTTTTACGCATCGCAAATGAATCGGGAAATTGCAACACGGCATAAAAGTTGCATAGGATGCTCTTGTTGGATAAAGAGCGCTATCGACCTTATCAAGACATATTCCACAATCAAACGTTATAACAGCTGACATTGTAACCTCCAGGTAAAAGCAACACTATAACTGGAGAGTGTAAATTAAAGAAATCTTTATATTTGTAATATTTTTTTTAAGCTCTTAACTTCTTAATTTATAGTAAGTAAAAACTCAAAATTTAAGCTGTCGTATGGACTGATTTTTTAATGAAAGAATTGATGTCCCTTCTAAATAAGCGGGTTAGGATTTTGCTTTAAAGACGAATCTCACTTTCTCTTAACTATTAGCACGATGTGATCACATGTCAAACATTGTTATAATAACTTTAATAATAAAAATAGAAGGAAATGACATGGAATTTAATTTTTCATTTTCAGATTCGAATATAGATGATATTTATGTTCCTAACGCGCTTGAATTCTGGGCGCCAATAGAAGAAAGGCCTGCTTTAAATGAGAGTGAAATGAGCTCTATTTTAAATGAGGGAGAAGTCATTGAAAGCTTGCATGTAGCACTTCCATCATTTCTTATAACATCTGAAGCAGAGGGTTTTGCATACTCACCCTGCTTTGAATTAGACCGCTATTTTATTATTGCTAAATTAAAAGAATCGCCCTACATGATATTTTATGAAGAAAAAAGAAGCTCTTCTCGTATGCAAAAGCTTATGAAAGAAGGCTTTTTAAAAAACCGAAGCAATTATTATCTCTTTGATGCTTTCTTTGACCCATTTTTTGGAGGGATTACTCCAAAATACTATCTTTTTCAAAGAGTAAGCTTTGAGACAATACCAGATGCAATGATTCTTTTTAGAGATCTTGAAAACGAAATGCCTATTGAGAATAAAATATTTATGTCTTAGAATCTTTCCTGAGACATAGAATTTGCGCTCAACTGAAAAATAGGATAAAAATCATTTTCTCTCTTTGTCCATTTGTCTCTTTGTGTCTTTGTGTGGAATTCGGTCCTTAAGATTTTATAATTTAAGCTGACTGGAAGATGTTTTGAATATAATAGATTTTCATTCATTCAACACAAAAACACAAAGATACAGAGGCTCAAAGAAAAAAAACAACTTTTGAAATGCGCTCAGTATTCAGTCGATTCAATTAAGCTAGAATTTTGCGAGCAACACCGTCTTCGTTACGTTGTAAATGCAAGCGCTTCGATCGTATAGATATGTTATGTTGCTGCGGCGAAACGAAAGTGCATCTGGAAAGATCATCCGCCTTATTACCACCCATGTTTGTTTCGCCTAAATTTGAGTGTCCCGTGAAGTTATTTTATAAATAATATCTATGCATTATAGCATGTGTTATTAGCTAGGTTGCTAAGGGGGTTTCCAGGTAGGTTACTAAATGCGTTTCCAGTATAATTACAAATTTCACTAGAATTTGAATAGGTTGCGCTTTTTGGAAAGGCGGTAACACCATAAATATCAACCTCTGAATTTTCAATTGAAAAGGAAGATATGTAATTTAAGTTCTGAATTGATAAATTATTAATATTTTGAAGAACGACATTAAATGGGTCTTTAAAACCATTCAAAACAAAAGTCTGACAAGTATTTCCATGGGAATCTAAACAGTTCAAATTCGCGCGTTCATTAGCTATAAATTGGATCGTTGGATTGTTTTTTTGAGAATTAAAAATATATGGAGATGGAATCGGATTCCTCGTTGAATCAGGCGGATTCATACCAGAGATATATGATAGCCCGCTCATAAAGAACGTAACATTGGCATTTATATCAAAATCATTATAGGAAAAAAGACTTGAATATGGGTCCAGATTAAAAGTTGTTTCCGCATTAATTGTCAAAGCAACATCACCTTTAGTGTAATTGCTTCCTATCATTAAAGTTATTCCATCAGGAGTGAAATCTAGCTGTAAATTTAGCGGTTGATTTACAGTCATAGCCGTGATGCATATATTTTGATCTATATTGATAGTAAGTAACTCACTAATCTTTGCTTTCCCGATGGTCACAGTGACATTTTCGCAATTACCATTTAGCACTAACCCAGGGTATGTTGATGTTGTCTCATTGTTTTTCAACCAATTACTTGGCGTTGTCCATTGATTATCGCCACTACTATTTGTCCATGAATATGTTGATGGTGTAACTGGAGTTGTTTTTTTCTTTGTCATAAATCCTCACATTAAATTTTCCTCATGTCCCACTAAAAATGTCCTGTGGACATTTACTTTAGCGCGGGTCCCTTCTAGTGCAAATAGCACTTTGTCTGAAGTAGCGGCTCTGTGCCTAATTCAAATATGGGCATTTCTAACCTCGAAAATTTCCCGTTTTTGAATCATTCTCAGTATGTAGGCTTAAACGGTCTACATTATAATTATAATAATTGTTGGATTAATCATATCGTGTTGTTAATTAATAACTCATATTTTTGCTTTTTCCATTTGCCCAATTGATCATTTTGCTCGGGCAATCGCATGAAAAATTTTTTATATAAGAAAATTCAAGAGTTAGGGTAGGTAAGGTTTTGTCCTATATAGTTCTTTAATTTTGAATTGATTGGTTTAGCGGAGGAGACACTTTTTACTTGCAGAAGCGTTAGCGTTATCGAAGCAGGACTCTGTTTTTACAGATCCGATGCAGATAGCTGCAAAGAAAAAGATGTATCTGACAGATAAGCCTATCGAAGCAAATTTAAAGGACTATATATCAAGTGGATCTTATAGATCATGCAAAAAATATCTAACATCCCAGCCCTTATTAACTTACTTTTAAGCTTTTAGGGCAGCCTCTTAACAATTCGATTTGCTTTCGGATGGGCTTGCAGCGGTCATGCAGAACCGAAGACCTCTTTCTACAGAAAGATCAATGGGAGTTATGAATGATTTAGAGACTATAGCTGTAAAGCCGCCGATTTGATAGCTAAAAGGAAAAAAGACGGCGACTTCACCTGTGCTTCCAATACCGTTTGGTAAATCATTAAACTGTTCACGGGTAATGAGCCCTATCATTTTAAGATTTCCCACTTGAACAGAGACTACTTTTCCGTTTTGCTGTTTTTGCGAAGATCCGAAAAAACTCATTAGGTCGTTTACAGAGGAGTAAATTGTATTGAGGAGGGGGATTTTTTTGAGGATTTTCTCAAACCATTTCATAAAAATTTGCGCTATCCAATTATTGAGGATAAGGCCTGCTAAAAATAAAGTTACTACAGCTGCAATTACCCCAAGTCCTTTGAAATAATAAGTCGGACCAAGGATATCTTTAAAAGCTGCTCCGAAGGTAGATTCTAATTGGTTGTAAATCCAGAAGAGTAAGGCTATTGTGATTGCAATTGGTGCAAGTCCAATAAGTCCTCGTAAAAAAATCTTTCCCATAATCCCATTTATAAAAATAGGGGAAAAAAAGTCTATATTTATTTACCGCGAGATGGTGCAGTCCACAGTTTTCTGCAAGCATCATCTAATAATTGTTGTTTGAATTTCTTGTTTAGCATACTGACTAAATCAGGTTTGTCAAAAGGCTTTCCTAGATATCCATCAAATCCAAAGTCTTTATAGTGATGTCTCAATGCGCTATTAGATGTAACCGAAAATGCTGTGATGTGGGGGTAATCTTTTGAAAGAATGTTTTGTGTGAGAGCGCTGCCAACGCCATCAGGTAAACTATCGTCAATAAAAGCAAGACCAATTCTAGGTCCGTTTTCAGCTAATAGTCTGATGGCAGCAGAGCAATTTTCTGCTATAAGAATATCTGTTTTATTAACTACGCAATCAGCTAAAAATCTGGCAATTTTTCTCGAATTGACGACCTCATCCTCTAAGATTAAAATCATGGTTTTATAGAGAGGATCAGTATACGAGATGCCATCTAATCTTGCTGAAACAGGAGTATCACTTCTGGATCTATCAACCTTGACGGGAGAGCGCCGTTCGATTGCCAAGATGTCTTGAATGGCTGTAAGAAATATTTTGGAAATATCGCGACAGAGTGAAAGATCTACTGAACAATCTTGTAATAAACCAGCTCTTTCTCTTAGCAGATCATGGGAAACTTGATAGGCATGCTGGGCATTTCTGATCATATACTCTAAAGCGTTTTGTCCAGCTCTAGATATATTTTCTTTTGCGGTTATTAGAAATGATCCATCAAGGTGTGCTTCAGATTCTTCAGAGCTAAGTGTTATTTCAAGAAAATTTCCAAGAAAATCCTCAGCCTCTTCGTAAGGATTAGAAAATCTGTCAGATTTAGGTTCCATTACTGTTTCCACGCAATAGATGTTATAGAGAATATAAGATTATGTAAAGCCTTATTGCAGAGAATTTCCTGCAGAAGTGTCAAGTATCCAAAGAGCTGGATGAAGAAGGTCTCCAATTTGACTAGCCGGATAGTCGTTTGTAAATAAAACTTTTTTAATGATTTCCTTTTTTCCTTTGCCTATTGCGTAAAAGCAGATGTTATGGGCTGAGTTGATCAGTGAATAGGTAAAGGTCATTCGCCAGCAGCTTTTTTGCGGTACTTCATTTGCAATAACAAGGTTTGTTTTATTGAATAGGCCTTTTGTGTTAGGAAATAAGGATGCTGTGTGGCCATCTTCTCCCACTCCAAGCATAATCAGATCGAAATGCCTATCTTTAAGTGTTTGTTTTATACTGGATTCATAATCAGTAGCATGCGAAATTATGTCTCCTTCGCCTTTCATTCGAAAGATTTGGGTTTCAGGAATGCCTAATTGCCCCATACCTGCATCCATTGCCATTTTGAAATTACTATCGGGATGATCCCCTGGAACTGCGCGCTCATCGCTCCAAAAGAGAAAAACTTTCTTCCAATCAATTGAATTTAAATGGGTTTGTTTAATTTTTTCGTAAATTAGCTTTGGTGTAGATCCGCCTGATAGTGCAACGAAGAAAGTTCCATGAAATGCAATTGCTGTCCTCGCGCAGTTAATAAAATGATCCGCTGCATAGGTAACTGTCTCTATTTCATCACCAGGTACGATTACCTTTCTTCGATCATCAACATTTAGGAGCAAAGTGAACCTTCTGTATATGTAGTAATCAATTTTAGAATTTCAATAAAACTGCTTCGCGTCCCTTGGCTATAGATCTCATGGATCATCGATTTTCCAGCCATTTCCTTATCAAGAAGGTAGTGGCTAGGCATTTCGCAAATATCTGGTGTGCAATGATGTATTAGAACTTGATTGGGAGTTTGTTTGTTTTTTTCAAGAACCAAGTGCCCTTTATGAATCGAAAAAACTTCAAATTTTAAAAGTCTGCCAGGAGGCTCATTAGGGAATTTGTCAGGAAGAAGATTTATAGTTACAGAGCCATTTGATGTTGCATAGGTAAAGCTTTGACTCTCTTTATCACCACTGGAATTTTTATACGTCCATTTGAGTTTGACTGCAATCCAGGCTTGAAAATAGATGCCTTGTATCAGTTTGTGGCAAAGATCTTTAGATTCAACATTATTATAAAAAATATTGATCTCTTTTGCATCTTGTAGAGTTTTCAACTTTTCGGGATCGTTAAATGTGTAAACAAAAAGAGCTCTCCAGTTTGAAAATCTTGCAAAATTAAGATCGCCAATATCACATGTGCAGGTTGCATGAAGAGCAAGGAGTGTTTTTGCAAAATCTGTCATTGAGGCAGACATTTCTGAATCAAATACAGTTCGAGTAGCTAGTTTTTGAAGTTCTGTTGCTATAGGGTCGGGATTGCTTGGATCATCGCCTCTTAAAAAATAAACAGGTCGATCCGGTTGTAAATTTGGAATGACTAAGAAGGGGATTCGGTCTCGAAAAGATCCTCCAACTTCAAAATTGATCATATCACAAAAAAGTGTCGCAGAGCCATCATCTGGTTGTAAATCTGAAACAAAGGTTCTAAGATAAGGCTCAGCGCTTGTTTCATCTTGGGTAATTAAAATAATGCAACAAGGCATTTTTTTTATGACGCTTTGAGCAATTTTTTGCTGGTACGCTTGTCTTGAAACGTTTTTTGCATAAATCACTAAATTAAATAGTGATGCATGACTAACGCTTGTTCCTTGATGTTGCTTCCAAAGTGCCTCTTTTGCCTTTTCAATTTCTTTTGGCTGAATATAATTTGTCATACAGTTTTCCAGCTCCTTTGATCCTTGGTTAGAAGCTCATCTGCGCTATTAGTACCCCAGGAGCCTGCTCTGTAAAACTCTCCCTCTTTTAGGGGGGTTTCTGCCCAATGTTCTAGAATGGGTGTGAGAACGCGCCATGAGTTTATCGATTCATCAACTCTTGCAAACAAAGTGCTATCGCCCAAGATTGCGTCATAAATCAATCTTTCATAAGCTTCTGGAACTTCCTTCCCGAAGTAGTTTGCGTATTGAAAATCCATGCTGACCGGTTGAATAATTGATCCCCAACCAGGAAGTTTTGAATTGAATTTAATCGAAATTCCATCGGATGGTTGAATTCGAAAAGTGACTCGATTGGGTATGTTATTTTGATCATTTTTGTGAAATAAGATGCTGGGTGTTTTTTTAAAGGTAATCACAATTTCTGTAGATCTTTTCGGCAGTCTTTTGCCCGCTCTCACGTAAATTGGAACTCCTGACCAGCGCCAGTTTTCTATTTGAAGTTTTAGGGCTGCGAAAGTTTCCACATTGGATGTAGGGCTCACATTTTTCTCATCTCGATAGGCGCCTACTGCTTCACCATCAACATAGCCTGACTTATATTGTCCTCTTACAGCGCAGCTATCCAAATTACACATTTTTATGGGTTGAAGCGCTTCTAAGACTTTTACTTTTTCATCGCGGATTGCATCAGCAGAAAGATTAATAGGTGGTTCCATGGCAACAAGGGAAAGGAGCTGCATTAAGTGATTCTGTATAACGTCCCTTGCAAGTCCTTGTTCTTCATAAAAGGCTCCTCTGCCTTCAATTCCAATGCTTTCAGCTACAGTAATTTGAATGTTATCCACATAGCGCCTATTCCAAAGCCCTTCAAATATCGAATTTCCAAAACGGAATACGAGCAGATTTTGTACAGTCTCTTTTCCTAAATAATGGTCAATTCGGAAAATTTGACTTTCACTTAAATGCTCGGTTAAGCTTTTTTGTAATTCAATTGCAGAGGCAACATCATGACCAAATGGCTTTTCAATGATGACTCTTGAGAACATATGGGTATGAGCTACATCATAGATGAGAGCGTGTGTTTTTAGTTTCTCAATGATTGGGTGAAAGTAGGTTGGTTGAACGGAAAGATAAAAAAGTCTGTTGCCTCTTGTTCCATGATTTTTGTCGAGATCTTTTAGAAATAGATTCAAGTTGTCGTAGCCAGCATCGTCATGAAACTCTAATTGGTAATAAAATAGCTTTTCTGTAAAAGTAAACAGTAATGACTCTTCAGTTTTTGTACGGGAGTGCTTTTTGATCTGATCGCACATTTCTGTGCGGAATTCTTCAACGCTTTTTTGCCTTCTTGCAACTCCGACGCAGATAAAATTCGTGGGGAGATTGCCTTCAATTAGAAGATTATAAAGAGCTGGAATTAGCTTTTTTCCGGTTAAATCACCGGAAGCTCCAAAAATCACCAAAATACAAGGTTCTGGAGGCAATGCATATTCGGGCTCGCGAAATGGATTATCATTCATTCTTCTGACCTTTTTCCCTAATAATTACTTACCAAGGGAAATCAGTTCAAGATAAGTTTGCAAAATCAGAGTTGCAGCAAGCGTATCTATAAAATCACATCGTTTTTTTCGCTTCATTTCCCCTTCTTTAAGAAGACCTTCCGCCGTTTTTGATGTGAGCCTTTCGTCGATAAATTCTACGGGAATTTTTGTTTCAGATTCAAGAAAGGTGGCAAACTTCCTTGCTTCAGCAGACATATCACTCTCATGCCCGGAAAGATGAAGGGGGAGGCCAATAATAAATTTCTTCACATCTTTATAATCCTTAATAAGATGCAGGAGTGCCTCAACAGCTTTTTTGTCGTTTTTTTCTCGAATTACACGTCCAAGAGGCATAGCAAAGGAGATAAGTGAGCTTGCAACAGCAACCCCAATCCGCTTTAAGCCAAAATCAATTCCGATTAGAGGAAAAAGCGAGCGCTGCTCCAATGAAACCTTTAAATAGGGGGTGAGGGGCTATCGGTTTTGATTTAAATTCCGGATGAAATTGGACACCAATCATCCAAGGATGATCTTTGATTTCCATAATTTCGCAAAGTTTACCTTCTTGCCAGGTTCCAACAATCTTTAAACCGTTTTTCTCGCATTGCTCTTTATACGCATTATTGAATTCGTACCTGTGCCTATGCCTTTCAGAGATTTCAGTTTCTCCGTAAGACAAAAATGCATGAGACTTAGGGTCAAGAGCGCATGGATAGGATCCGAGGCGCATGCTGCCGCCTAGATTGGTTTGATGGGCCTGTTCAGAAAGAAGAGAGATGATTGCATCTTCTGTCTCAAGATCAACTTCAGTTGAATGCGCATTAGGAAGATTCAAGACATTTCTAGCAAACTCAACAACCATGATTTGCATGCCAAGACAGATACCAAAGTAGGGGATTTTATTTTCTCTCGCATACTTCGCGGCAAGAATTTTACCTGCCCAACCCCGACTACCAAATCCACCTGGTACAAGTATTCCTGAGCAGCCTTCTATTTTTTGACTAAAATCTGCTTCATCTAGGATTTTATCAGACTCAATGCATTTAAATTCCACTTTGCAAGCATGTCCGATCCCACCGTGCTTAAGCGCTTCAAATACAGATTTATAAGCGTCTTGATGCTGAAGATATTTACCAACAACTGCAATTGTCACAGTAGATTTTGCATGAATAAGAGTATCAATCATTTGCTTCCATGCGCTTAAGTCAGCCGTTTTTTCCGGAAGACCAAGTAATTTGGAAATTGAGTCTTCAAGACCTGCATTCTGTAGAACAAGAGGAACTTCATAGATGGAGTTTTTCACATCAATAAGATCGACAACGCCGTGAAGAGGCACGTTACAAAAAAGGCTAATTTTAGCTTTAATCTCTTCATCTAGTGGGTCTTTGCAACGACATAATATCATATCGGGAAAAATACCGCTTTGCTGAAGTTTTTGGACGGAATGCTGAGTCGGCTTTGTTTTGACTTCTCCCGCAAAGTCAATATAAGGTACATAAGTTAGGTGAATGTTGATGCAGTTTCTAGCATGCTCATGTCTAAACTGCCGGATTGCTTCCAGAAATGGTTGAGATTCAATATCACCCACAGTGCCACCGATTTCAACGATGGTCACATCGATATCATCTTGCTGTTTAGAGCATTCCATAAGCCTTTTTTGAATTTCATCGGTAATATGGGGAATGACTTGAACGGTCTTGCCTAGATAATCGCCTTTTCGCTCCTTGCGAAGCACTTCGTAATAGATCTGTCCTGATGTTGCATTTGATGTCTTAGAAAGGGGAGAGTTTGTAAACCTATAATAATGGCCTAAATCAAGGTCAGTCTCAGCACCGTCGTCAGTTACATAAACTTCGCCGTGTTGAAATGGGTTCATTGTTCCGGGATCGACATTTAAATAAGGGTCAAGTTTCATTAATGCAACTTTTAAGCCCTTGGCTTCCAATAGAAAGGCAATAGATGCGGAAGCGATCCCTTTTCCAAGAGAAGATAGGACCCCGCCAGTAATAAAGATAAATTTTTTGCTCATAAGCGGAAATTATATCATTTTTTAAAAAAGTAGGGAAGATTAAAAAGAAAAATGATATAAGTACCTTCATATGGAAAGCTTTGAAGAGATAAGACAGAAAGATAAGGTTCAGGTTTTGCCTGATTTTGAAAAAATTTCTATTTTTAATCCATTAAGAATAGGTGTTTTATTTTCAGGTGGCCCTGCTGCTGGGGGAGCGAATGTAGTGGCGGGCCTTTTTGATGCGCTGCAACAAATGAACCCAAAATCTGTGTTAATTGGCTTTTTAGGTGGGCCATCCGGCATTTTAGAAGAAAAATTTAGAATTTTGTCAAAAGAGGAAGTTGATAGGGTCCGTAATCTCGGCGGGTTTAATCTTCTTGGAACTGGAAGAACAAAAATAGAAAGTCCACTGCAATTTGAACAGGCGAAAGAAGTAATTGCAAAAATGAAGCTTGATGGACTCGTTATTATTGGCGGCGACGATTCGAATACAAATGCTTATTTCATTCATGAGTATTTAAAGAAAAATAATGTAACTTGCTCTGTTATAGGTGTTCCTAAAACAATAGATGGCGATTTAAAATCTAAAGAAGTTGAGATCTCCTTTGGATTTGATACCGCCTGTAAAGTATTTAGTACATTAGTTGGTAATATTTGCGTCGACGCTATGTCCTCTTTAAAGTACTGGCACTTTATTAAACTTATGGGACGAACCGCATCACATGTAACCTTAGAGTGCGCTCTCCAAACAGGGGTGAATATTGCACTGATTGCAGAAGAGCAATTAAGCCTTAAAGATATAGTTTCTCAAATAACTGATACAGTCGAAGAAAGAGCAAGACAGGGCAAAAATTACGGAGTGATACTGATCCCTGAAGGATTAATCGAATTTATTCCTGAAGTTGCAAAAGAAATTCCTGAAGAACTTCTTCAAGATAAAGATAGCCATGGAAATATTAAGGTTTCTCAAATTGAAACAGAGAAGCTTTTAAGTAAGATGGTTATAGATGAATTAACAAAACGTGGAAGTTCCGTCAAATTAAATCCGATTCACCATTTTTTTGGCTATGAAGGTAGATGTTCCTACCCCTCTATTTTTGATGCAACCTATTGCTACAATCTTGGGATCAATGCAGCAGAACTCATCAAAGCAAAGAAAAGTGGTGTTATGGCAACAATTGAGAACACCGCTAAAGATGTAACCCACTGGAAGGCATCGTCTGTAGACCTTAAATTAGCTCTTGTCGAAGAGCTTCGTAACGGCAAAAAAAAGCAAGTTATTGCTAAAGCTCTTGTTAACCTAAGTGGCCCCGTTTTCAAAGCCTTCCTCAAAGCGCGCGAATCCAATAGACTGAAGGACAATTACCTCCGTCCCGGCCCCATCCAATTCAGCGGCCCTGGAGCTTCCGCAATTACCCACACTCTTTTCCTAGAGCAGCAATACCCCTGTTAATTTTATTGAGGTTAATTGCATCGATCTGTCTAATTGCATATGGGAGTGGATATGCTTAATAAAAAATACGAAAATCCCCATATAAAAAACATTCGTAGGACTCTTTGGCATTTTTTGCGATGGCAGTGGGGGCATTATGATGAAAAGCACCCTTTGTCTTTGCAGCCGGCGGATTTTAAATATCCAATCCCTGCAGAGGATTTGGATCCTTCTGAACCTAAAGTGGTTTGGGTAAATCACTCTACATTTCTACTTGAGATTGATGGCGCTCGGATATTGACAGATCCGATTTGGGGAAAGAGGTGCTCTCCGCTACCCTTTATTGGACCTAAGAGAAGGCATGACACTCACTTAAGTATTGAGGAGCTTCCCGAAATTGATGTAGTGCTAATTAGTCATAACCATTACGACCATTTGGATCTGCCCACCGTAAAAGCTCTTCATAAGAAATTCCCTAAAATTATGTGGTTTGTTCCCGTGGGAGTGGGAAAGTGGTTTCAAAAAAGAGGAATACATAATATTAAGGAGCTTAGATGGTGGGAAGAAACGCACTTTCACATCCCCGAAAAAAATGTTAAGTTTTGGATTTCTTCTGTACCGGCTCAACACCACTCTGGTCGTGGACTTTTCGATGCTAACAAATCTCTTTGGATGGGTTTTGTAGTAAAAGCGCTTAGGGAAAACAAAGAGTCGAAAAGTTTTTACTTTGTGGGCGATACTGCCTATAATCCCCACGATTTTAAGCAGATTGGAGAAATTTTTCCTAAAATCGACTTATGTTTGTGTCCCATAGGGACATACCGCCCTTCTTACTTCATGCTAACTGTTCATACAAGCCCTGATGACGCTGTTCAAATCCATCAAGATGTGAACGCAAAACTCAGCATCGGCATGCATTGGAAAACATTTAAACTTTCTGATGAAGGGCTTTCTCGCCCCCCTTATGACCTCTATCTCGCTATGAAAAAGCGCGATCTCAATTTTGAGAAATTCCTTCCTCTTGAACCCGGTCACGAAATCAATTGGTAAAAATTTAAAGCGATATGCTATTTTTTCATCATGTTTGGATTTGATATCGCGCTTGATATGCTCTATTTATTTCAAAATCCTTACCGGATTTCAAGGAAGTTTTTGCAAAAAAAAGGGATGACGGACATCCATCAATATGGCGAAACTCCCGATAGCACGATGCACTCTATTTGTATAAATGCGGGACTATCTCCTGATGACCACTTTTTTGAACTCGGAGCAGGTAGAGGAAAAGCAGCCCTTTTTGTTAGGGATTTTTTTGGCTGTGATGTAACTGCCATCGAACAAATTCCTGAATTTGTCCGTAAAGCAAAATTTATCGATAAAATGTTTTCTATCGGAGTTAACTTCCGCTGCGAAGACTACCTAGAATCAGACCTTTCCAAAGCTACAATCATCTATCTTTTTGGTACCTGTTTAACCGAAGAGCAAATTGTAAAACTTTGCCACAAATTTCGCCCCAAGCAACGAATCATAACCATTAGTTACCCATTATCAGATTACGATAACCGCTACAAAATCAAAGACAAATTTTCTGTTCATTTTCCATGGGGAGAAACAGATGCCTATATCAATATATTGGTAAATCCAGATAAGAAATAAAAGAACTATAAAAAGAGGTGATGATGAAGGCAGCTATAATACTTTCCGGTTGTGGACACAAAGAGGGGACAGAGGTCCATGAAGCGGTACTGAGCTATCTGGCTCTTGCTGAAGCTGGTATCGAATACCACTCCTTTTCTCCTGATGAAATGCTTGTTGAATCAGAGAAAATTGCGCGCGAGAAAATTTCACCCCTAAGTAGATTGAAATGCAGCGACTACGATACATTATGGATGCCCGGAGGAATGGGTGTTGCAAAACATCTAAGTACCTTTGAAAAAGACGGTCCTCACTGCGCTGTAGATCCCCATGTAAAACGCGCCCTCGAAGAGTTTCAAAAAGCCGGAAAACCAATTGTTGCCATCTGCTTTGCTCCCGTTGTCGTCGCTAAAGTATTTGAAGGTAAAGGAATACAAATGACTCTTGGTAATCATCCAAGCAGTAGTAAAATCCTTGAAAGTCTTGGAGCAAAACCCGTGCCTTGCAATGTGGATACCTACTGCTATGATAAGCAATACAATATATATTCCACACCCGCCTTTATGGAGCCCCCAAACATCCCCGGCATCTATCATGCCCTCAAACAAATCGTTTCTAAAATCAGCTGACCTTAAGTAGTTAACCTAAAAAGCCGTACTAATACATTAATAGTCCCCTTCAACCCTAATCTTGCAATCTTACGGGGTCAGGCACCGCGACTTCTCTAATCTTGCAATCTTACGGGGTCAGGCACCGCGACTTCTCTAATCTTGCAATCTTGCGGGGTCAGGCACCGTGGTCACAATCTTGCGGGGTCAGGCACCGTGGTCAGGCACCGTGACTTCTTGTTAAATTCCTTTCAAATCAAATTTAAAACACTATATTCATCTTCATGAATTACTAATTTCTAAGTCACTGATTATCAATCAGAAAATATATTTCTTTATTATTGTATATTTGAATATACGTAAACCATAACAAGGAAAAAATAATATGAGATACCAAAATGCTATAATTAACATCAATAACCAAACAGGTTATAAATTAAGAATTACTGCACCCTATTTTAGTAGCACTCCAGATAATATTTGGAGTTATGATCTTTGCCAAAACTTATTAACTGATTTAAATAATATGTCATTTACTAAGTCTCCAGACAACAATTCAGGTTATTTTGAAATCCCAGCGGGATACAATGCGACAGCTAAACAGCTCTTGACAAAATTTCCAAACCAAGACGGTGGATTTGCCGGTTGCAGCCCTTCTAGCTATCTTTTTACAAATATTGTGAGTAAAAATGATTATGGAAGTGATTGTTATGGGTTAATTGAAAATAGTGGTAGTGTTGATTTTAAATTTGCATTTATCGATCTTAACGGTGATATTTCTGCTGATAAAGGTGTATATATTCGTCAAGCTCGCAGTAGCGATTATTTAGAAGTAGGAGATGATCAATTTATGTTTGCTCCAGAACTTGCTGCAGCTCCTTTATTTAAAATGACTGTTAGTTATTCTGACGCACACAGTATTAATACATTTTATATTAATATCACTCAATGTAACTCAAGCACAATAGGAATAGGTACCCAACCAACGGTTTGCAGAAATGAACCTTCAGACCAAATTTATAATTGCCCTGCTGCTTTTACAGGTGCAACATGTAGCCCTATGTCCAACTCCAAATGGAGCGATACCTTGCCCACAAAATAACTGTTATCCTAATGTGATGTGTACTCAATAACTTTCGGGGGTATATTTCTAAATCATTTTTATCGATTTAGAAATATACCCCTGATTTATTTCCTCATATTGCTTCTGTCAATTCAAACTAAATCAACTATACAATACATATTGCACACCCGCCTTTATGGAACCCCCAAACATTCCGGGCATCTATCATGCCCTCAAACAAATCGTTTCAAAAATTAGATGACCTTTAGTAGTTAACTTAAGAAACCGTACTAATATATTAATAGTCCCCGGGCCCCCTAATCCTGGAATCTTGGGGGGCAGGCACCGCGACTTCTGGTTAAATTCCTTCTATAATTTCTAGTTTCTTTCGTCTTCAGCATGTTATGCGTAGATAGCAGATCATTTTAGAATACTATTTTAAATCGAATTAGGGAAAATACTATGAAACCAAAAAAACATTCAATAGCTTCATTTTTCTACAAAGTAAGTGAAATTTGTGTTGTGCCTCTTAGATTTCTCTTAAATGATATTATCGGAAGATTGATGACTGTGCTTAAACCAAGTGAATTTGGGAATGCAAAAACAGTTGTAGCTGAAGTTTTCATTCGGATTGGACTTGCTTTTTTGATTTTGCCGATTATCGTGCCTGTCGTTATTACAGCAATTCTCTGGGTGGTCTTTAGATTCATAGGTGATATTTGCTTAGGCAAACAAAACTTTTTGCTATTAAAGGGGAACTATAAAGGGCCCGGTACTAAAACGTTTGCAACTTGGAATGTCGCTAGCTTTCTTCCTCCTTGCACTTTAGTTGATGGAGTTGCCTACTCAAAAAATAGAACAAAGTTAATAGCTGCCCAGTTGAAAGATTTTCATTTCGTCTGCTCTCAAGAAATGGGTGGTCCAGAAGCGCGGCTCATATCTAAACTATTAAAAAACGATTTTGCTGAATTTTATGCCTACATTGGCAAATCACACACACCAATGTTACAAAGCGGACTGTTTTTTGCCTCAAAAGAGCTTGTGCTCAACGCCTATTGGTATCCCTACACAGTTCCCAATGTGCAAAAAACCATTAACCGAAGCTACGCCGTTTTTGAGCTACAGAATTACTATGTTGCAATCACACATCCCGATAGCGCCGTAGGCCCTGCTGGTGAAGCTGTAAGACTTGCCGAAATGCAGCAAATGCTCGCAACACTTGCGACATTTACCGATAAGCCCATTATTTTCTGCGCCGATCTAAATGATGACTGGTATAACCCCGAAGCAAAAGCCTACCAGCTATTAATTCAGCAATTCCCCGATCTCATAGGAAACGCATATCCCGGCAAAAAATTCATGACAGACACGAACCTACTCTTCATAAACAGATTGGGTAAAAAAGATCCTGTCCAAAACCTCAGCATTGACTTCTTCGGCGCTAACAAACCCATCATAACCTATCTCGGAACAGACTATTTCTACTACCTAACAGACCACAACATCATGAAGGGGCAGATCCTCTAAACTGTATGATTGCTCATTTTATAATCTTCTAATTTATAATATAATTCAAATAATCTAGTTTGTGTTAATTTAGTTTTATTAAACAATTTAAATTAAATAATAAAAGGATTTATTATGTCAGCAATACCAATTCAAATAACAAATAATTCGGCCTTCACGCTTCAATTGGATGGTCCAGTACCAAGTTCAATTACATCCTGGTCGCAATCATGCAGTGGATCTTCAGGTACATGTGCTCCTGGCGTTTATTATATAGTTCCAGCAGGAAGTATTGGCTGGGGAAGTCTTGCAAGTATGGCAACGGGTCTACAATTAAGCATTTATTCCAAATTGCAAGCATCAGGAGCCCCTGATATGACTTCTGATAAATTACTTCATATTGAAATTGATTCAAGTGGGAATATAAGTAATGCCTATGGTCTTGACATTTTAAATTATACAATTGCGGTTACACCAGCATTTCCAGAACAAACACCAGTATGGGCAGCAAATCAAGGATGGGCAATAATTATTTCACCAAAGCCAGTTTTAAATTTTATTAATCGCTCTGCAGAGGTGTTAACGGTTACATTCAGTGGTCAATCTGATGATAATATCAATCTTTCAAATTATTTAATGTATAATGCAGGTGCAGCAGCAGCAATTGGAGAATCATCTATTGTCCTTCAGCCGAGTACATGGGTTGAGGTGATCGATAGAGGTAATCTTATTAATTCATTTCCTTACACAACTGCTACTATAACCACTCCTACATATAATGCATCTATTGCTTATCAATCTAGTATGAAACCAACAGTAGCCGCAACTAAGGCGTCAGGCGCAACTCAATCTCTAACAAGCTATGTAGCCCCTAACAATGCATATACACTTACATATGCTAATATGCCAGCTACAGCTGTTTGGGATGCAACTACATCTACACTAAAACTAAATGGAGCTCCTGTTCTTGCTAAAGGTTTTTCTTTAACAACAACAGAGTATCAATTACAAGGTTTAGGTATGCAAAGCTTTGCTATACTAAATGTTAAGTGGCCTCTGCCTGCTTCTCCAAATAGTGGAGTAGTAGATATCTCAGTTCCTAATGAATATATTCTAGACAAGCTAACTTCTAACATTATGCCATCAACCGGCGTTATTCCAACAGTTCGAATTCCATTAAATGCTGCCTATTATTTAAATGTAGTAACATCTGGTTGGGAAAATAAATTCTCAATATTTAATAGCAGTTCGAAAATTACCTTATCTGCTCAATATATAGCACTTATAGATAATATGGTTAATTATTTTACTGCAAGAGGAATTGTTTCCATTTTAGATCTTCATTGGAATGATGATGTTACAAAACAGAATTCTATGGCTCTTAAGGATCCAGTTGGTTCTACATGTGCTGTAACAACTTCAACTACTACTCCATGCTCAGGACCAACATGCTGTACTACAGGAGATTCTGTTGCGTTTTGGACTGCAATTGCTACAAAATATGCTTCAAACCAATATGTTTGGTTTGAAGTTTATAACGAGCCGTTTGATCCAAACGCTACTTCTCAAAACCCAAATCCTGCAAATCCTTCTCCTGAAAGAACAACATGGACAGGTATTTGGGGAACTACGGGGAACTCAACCTATTATGACGTTAATACGCTGTATACGAAAATTAGAGAGGTTGCTCCAAATAATATTGTAATTGTTTCGGGAGCTTTTGATTATGCTTTTGATGATATATCTTTGATTGCATTTAATAAACCTAGTTTAACTAATGTTATGTATAATTTTCACCCCTATTTAGGTGGTCCTCAAGGTTCAGAAAAATCACCCAGCTTATTGTTAGGTATGATTAATAATGTGCAAACAAATACGAATAGACCTGTTATTATAACTGAGTCAGGGCAATACTGCTGCTCTCCTCATGGAGAATGCGGAAATCCTGGAACATTTAATGCCGCCGATACTGTCTTTACGTATACCTGCCCATCAGGAACAACAGATAATTCATTCTATATTCCCACAAATAATCTTGGGTATTTAGAGGCGGTTGTTTCAAATGCAAATGCGAATAATGTTTCATGGACGCTTTGGGCTTGGAACCCTAGTTTAAATGGAACCTGTTGTCCAATTGTTGTAAATAATGGCTATGAATTAAATTCACCAACAACTACTGCAAGTGGATGGAGTTATTGCGATACATCGAATCAAGGACCTCTTGCTCCAGGAAATGGTTGCTGTACGGGTGGATCTTGTGGTGCTGACTTTGTGAGTATTATGGCTAATTATTATGGAAAAGCACCAAGTAGTAAACTTGTAAAATAAAAACATAACGTACAGATAGGCCTGACTTTTTTAGTTGGGCCTATTTATTATTTACTTTGAAAGGATATCTTAAATGAAAAAAATATTTAAGGAATATAAAGTCACGCAGCAAAGGGTTTGGCCTTATCCTAATCAGATTAGCAAGGGCTCTTCTGATTTTGTGGTTACTTCTGTTCTTCGAAGGGGGGATATTAGTGGGCTGGGAGCGCAGCTTCTGGAGGATTCGGTTATTGCAGACTTTAATGATTTTGTTTTTTTTGATGAGGTGACTTGTTCTTGTAAGACTAAATATAGTGTGGTGATTGAATCGCTTGATGATTTGTCAACAAGCGGGCTTGATGAAAGTTATGAGATTGTTGTTGATAAGGAGATTGTAATTACAGCAAAGAGTTATGTGGGTGCAGTGTATGCGCTGGCTACATTGCAGCAATTGATCCGTAAGAAGGGTGATGAGTATGTGATTGAAAATACTCCGCTTAAGATTGTTGATGGGCCGAAAGTTGGTTTTAGATCGGCAATGCTTGATTGTTCTCGGCATTTTTTATCAGTTGAGTTTTTGAAAAAGCAGATTAAAGCAATGGCGTTTCAGAAGCTAAATGCGTTGCATTTGCATTTAACGGATGGTCAGAGTTTTCCGCTTGATTTGGGGCCTTATTCTGGGGCGATTGCTCAGGGGAGAAATGGGAATAATACTGGCGCTTATAGCGCTGAGGAAATGTATACAAGAGAAGGAATTCGTGAGCTTGTTGATTATGCAAGAGCTAGAGGAGTAAGGGTAATTCCAGAAGTTGACACACCAGGTCATGTATACTCTTGGACATCAGGTTATCCTGAAATGATGACATGTAATGATTTGCCTCATCAAGGGACAATTACATGCCCAGAGCCGCCCTGTGGATTTTTTAATCTTCAGGATAAATTTCTACGTGTTAAAGAAGTTGTTACAGGTGTGTTAGGTGAAGTAATGGACGCTTTTCAGGTGGGAAAAAAGGGGTATGGAACGTATTTCCATATTGGCTTTGATGAAGTTGGTTGCCCGAATATGAAAAATAACGTTTGTCAACCGCCTTCATGTACAGGTGTTTATGGTGACCTATCTGTTAATTACGCAAACTGGTTACTCGGCTGGTTAAAAAGCTCTTATTCTAATGTTCAAGTTATCATGTGGATCGATCAGATTTTAACAAGTAATTTTGATGCTAAGAATAATTACGTGCAAAATGTTCAAATTGATCCCGCTCATGTAATTCTTCAGTTTTGGAACTTGGATAGCACAACTCCATTATTAATCAACCAATTGGCTAATAAGGGTTTTGGAATAATAAATTCTCAATCAACTGTGTATTATTTAGATGCTGGTGGAGAGGGAAGTGAATTTTATTTTGGCGGACCACAGTTAAGTCAGCCTGTAACAAACGGTCCTGTCCATATTAGTTATCAAAAATATTGGATGACGACTTATCCAGGTATTGATCCAACGGGAATTGTCACAAATGGTTGGCCAGTCAGCTGGGAAGAGATCTACTTAAATAATATTACATGGCTTTCACTAGATCTTGGCACTACAGGGACGGGACATTTCCAAAATATCCCTTTAAAAACTAGCGCAAAATCTGGTGGTATTATTGGCGCATCTGCTTCACTTTGGGGCGAAGTTGCCGATGAAACCAATGTGGAACAAAAATTTTGGCCTAAAGCCGCAGCGCATGCCGAGTCTCTCTGGCGTTTTAATCCAAATCGTCCTGCAGACAATATTATTAATGCCCGATTTAGAATGGCCTTCTTAAGGGAAGATCTTCTCCGTCTTGGCATTCATGCAGGTCCGATTGTTCCTGGTGACGTATTTCGAAACGCTCCTTGGGGTCCTCTTAATTCAAAAGTTACTTCACTCATGTACGACATTAATCAAGATGTTCAACAAGTGCCAGAGGGGTATTTATTCTATTACAAACGGTTCTGGGATCAGGCGGCGACCTGTCCAAACCCTGTAAACCCATTCTGCGGCCCTGTAATCTCGCACACAATGAATTGCGATGGCACAGGCAAGCCCTACATCCAACAAGGTTGTTAGGGATGATGAGTTAGCAGTTTTGGTTTTTGCAAAAGCTCGCCAAGGAGATAACCGCTTAGTGAGATTGCTAGGGATATTAGTTCTCTTGAGTAATCGATTGGGAAGAATCTAAAGAGGGTGAATGCAGCCCCGCCAAAAAATATGGATAGGTAGGCGGATAGGGGAGTGCCTTTCTTTTTAAAGAGGGCGCTTGCTATCGGGATGAAGAGGCAACTGATAGAGAGCTCGTAGCTTTGTATGAGGAGCTCTACGATGTTGTCGAAGTAGAAGGAAAAGAGGATTCCGCATAGGCCGATTCCGGCTCCTAAGAGTTGAGAGGTGCGAAGTTTAATGTTTCTTCCGAAATCATGGGCGATATTTGAACCAATTGCGTTGATCAGGGAGTCTGCTGTGGAAATAATTGCGACTAGAACTGCAGATCCCATTAAGGCTGTAAGGATTGGATTTGTCATTTTGGCCATGAAGGTCATGAGGACACTTGCTCCTGGAGCGATTGTGAGTCCCAGGGATTTGGCAAGTATTCCAAAGAGAATGGGGATTGTGCAGATCAGCATGGTCGCGATTCCTGCTAGGATTGCCGCTTTCGTGACGGTTTTTGGAGATTTTGTAGAAAGACAGCGTTGACCCATATCTTGTTCGATGATCATAAAAAAGAGGGGCATGCAGAGCCAACCGATTAATTTTGAATACTCAAAGTTAAAAGTTGCTGGTGTAAGAATGGGGAATGTGGGGTTTTGCCAAAAAACATAGCCTAGGCAAGATGCAAATATGACGATGAAAAATGAGGCTTGAATCAGGTCTGTTGCAATGACTGCTCTTAAGCCGCCGAATGCTGTATAAAGGATCACAATTGCCCAAAATCCGATAAAATAAAGGTCGTTTGTCACACCTAATGTTACCATAAACTTGTGTGATGCAATAAATTGTGCGGCTAAAATCATAAATAAAGAGAGAATTGAGAGAATCGAGGCAAGCTTCCGAAGCGCTTTAGATCCATAAATTACTTCGAGTAGTTCAGCTATCGTAGTGACTTGCATTTCAGCAAGTTTTCGTCCCATTCCAAGACCTAATAATACAAGACCAATTGATGCGCCAAGAGGATAGAATAGGACAGACCAACCATACTTATAGGCCTCCTCAGCAGCTCCTAAAACAAGACCGCCACCGACTTGTGTAGCAATAAAAGTCATCATTAAAGGAATTAATCGTACTTTTCGGTTAGCTAAAAAGTAGTCTTCACCGCTTTTCATCCCTTTGGATGACTTCCACCCGACTATAAAGCAAATGGCCTGTAAGGCAAATAAAACAAATAAAAAAAGGGTAACATTCATAAAACACCTATAAAAATTATTTTAAAATAACAATTAGACTCAGACTAGAGTCGATGTGGAGTATGATGTTTCATGAAGTACCTTATTAGTTAACGCATTTATTTTAACAAATTGTTCAATAATAAGACAATAAATTCACAAAATGAAAAAAAGATTCACCGCAGAGACGCCGAGAACGCAGAGGACGCAGAGAATAGAACGTAAGAAATATAGGTAAAAATTTGGGGGTTAGTAGCTTGAAAAAATAGTTTCTAGAAAGTACAGAGAAAGAATGAAGAACTACTCTCTTTCTTTTTTCTTTGTTCTCTGAGATCTCTGCGTTCTCGGCGTCTCTGCCGTGAATTTTTTTTTACAAGCTCTTTCTTGCTAAGGTTAGCCAGAAGGCTACACCTTTATATAGGGTAGATTCGTCGGGGTTGAAAGTGGGGGTATGATGATCGTGAATGGGGCTTGTAGCAGCGCCTAGGCACCAGAAGGAGCCGGGGACTTTGTTAAGGTAGTAGGCAAAATCTTCGCCTGAGAACATGGGAGAGATAAGCTTTGTTTTTTGGTACTCATCCTCAAGTGCTTTTGCAACATGTAAGTAGCTGTCTGAATCATTATAAAGGGCGGGATAACCAGGACTGAATTTGAATGACGATAGTTTTGCTGTTGGATAGAGGTTTGTAATTCCAGTGACTTTATCTTGAACAGCTTGAATAAAAGCTGCCCGTTTTTCGGTTGTTAGGAAGTTGCGGAGGGCAAAGCAAAAGGTGGCTGAATTGGGGCGAATATTGGATTGATTGCCGGATTTTGCGATACTTGGAACAAATACAACCTCTTCATTTGGATCAAAATAGAGTTTTTCAAAACCTTTTAGGTGGGTTAATATGTCATTCATAAGGGAAATTGCATTGGTGCCTAGATCGGGTCTCATTACATGGCCGCCACTACATGTGATCTCAAAGTCGATATAGCAGGAATTTGCCATCATAAGATTGGGTTTAGAGTAAAATACTCCTGATTCTAAAGTTGATGCAACATGAAGTGCATAAACAAAATCGATATTTTCTAAGACCCCTTCTGCTACTAAAAGTGATCCTCCGGATGGGTTTTCACCGCATTCCTCAGCTCTTTGCCATACAAATCTGATGTTAGATGTGGGATTTATAAGGCCAGAGCTGATAGCTTTGAAGGCGCTAATCAGCATCGCTGCATGGCAATCATGACCACATGCGTGCATATAACCTTCATGAAGAGATGAGTACGGAAGGTCAGTTGCTTCAGTTATTGGCAGGGCATCAACGTCGGCTCTAAATAAAAGCCAAGGAAGTTTAGAATCTACATATAGATCTACCCATATTCCTCCCCTTTTTTCAGTGAGTTCGGTCTGATAGTAACTATTTTTACTGATTTGATGTATTTCATTAATAATAAAAGCTAGGGTTTTCTCCTCATGCCATGAAGGCTCAGGAATTTGATGTAAAGATCTCCTAGTTTCTATTGTAAATGGCTCTAATGATTTAGCTATTACCTCTGCACTATGAGATAGGGATGGAATCCTGAATTTCAACATAAACGTGGTAGTCCCCTTGAAAACTTAAAGAGATTTTAATAAACTCTTTAAATGTTTGCAAGGGGGGAATAGAGTTAGTCTGCTACAATTGCCCATTCAGGTTTTTTAAACGAATATATGATCACGGGAATGAGAGACATAGCAACAAGCCCAATTCCTAAAAAAGATTCATAAAATACGAGACTTCCAACATTGATCTGCGCGGGAGGTACGAAAACAAGGACAATTGCAAGAATGCTACTGAGTATACCAAAGCAAGCTACAATCCAAATCCCTTTATGTGGATGTGGGATTCGATAAGCTCTTGGTACATGGGGTTTTGTGTAACGCAGTCTTATTGCTGCCATAAACATTAATATGTACATAACAAGATAGATTTGTGTGCTAAGCGCGCTTAAGATCCAGTACGAACTGCTAAGTGAGGGCATCATTAGGAAGACAAGTGAAGAAATCGTTACTATAATTGCTTGGAAAAGAAGCAAATTTACGGGAACACCTTTTGAGTTGGTGTACTGAAAAAATGGAGGTAAATTTCCATGAATACTTGTTGTATAGAGCGCTTTTACAGGCCCTATAATCCATGAATTCACCTCTGCTACTGCACCTATTACTAAGAGAACACCTAAAATTGGCAGTACCCAACCAATATCGTAGTTATTTAAAAACACATTTAAGGCTTCCATGAGACTAGAAACAAGGCTAATTTGTGATTTCGGTATGACAATGCCGATAGAAAGTGCACCAAGCATAAATAAAAAGAACGTAATTAATCCCGCTAATATAATAGATATAGGGTAGTTTCTCTGTGGATTTTTTACTTCACCAGCATATCCTGAAGAGACCTCAAGACCGGCAAATGCTAGAAATAGCCCTCCTAAAAATACGATATTATCGAATCTTGAAAAATCAGGAATTACTTCTGCTAAAGTAAAGTGGATTTGCGTCGGATGACCGCTAATAATCCAGATAAATGCAAGTCCAATTAAGAAAAGTCCGGGCAAAATAGTTCCACCAATTACACCAATTGTACTAAAAAGTGATGATGTTCGAATGCCTAAAAAATTTAAAAGAGTCATGCCCCAAAAGCCGCCTAGAACAACAGAGAGAACAAAGTAGTTGTTTGTTGCAAACGGGGGATAAAAGACATAGGCAAGTGTTGTTGCAACAAATGCAAGGATTGCTGGATACCATGTAACGTTGTGAACCCATTGCATCCAAATTGCAAAAAATCCCCAAAAATCTCCAAAGGCTTCTCTCACCCAAATGTAGATCCCGCCTGATTTTGGCCATCCAGTTGCAAGTTCTGCTGAAACAAGTGCGGCAGGGACTAAAAAAAAGATCCCAACGATAAAAAAGTAAAAAATTGCGCTATACCCATATTCAGCAACAAGCGGTAAATTACGTAAACTTGCCATAATCGAAACATTCAGCATTACAAGTACAAAAACGCTTATTACCCTTCCAGGTGTTTTAACAACTTCCAAAGCAAACCTCAGTTAAAATAATCTAATATCTATAACTCATCTCTAATTTTTAGTGAAGCAAATAGATGCTCTGAATCTAGCAGATATGAAGCATTTTTTGCGCGGTAAAAATTAAATGTTTTACTATTAGCGAGTTAGCTTCGCTTAACTTGATGTTTGCCTAAGTAGTTACGGGTCAAAATGTTGTGATTTCATATAAATTAATAGTGTGCAAAATAAACATTTTCGGCAAAAAATAATCACAGATCAAAAAAAAAGTTTCATAAAAAAAAGGGCCTCACAGTTCGCTAAAAAACCGTTTTTAACTACTTGCATAATTTTAATTGCACAATTTTTTTACTAATTAATTGTTAGATTTGTATATTCACTTTTGTAAGCGGGATTATATTATAAACAAAAAAAACGTAAGTTAAGGAGTAAATATGCCAGCTAAGAAAAAATCTACAACAGCTACAATTTTAGAAGCTGTTGGAGTGACAAGCAGCAAGCCAGTTAAGCGTAGAGCAAAAAGACGCGTTACAAAAGTAGCTAGCGCAACAAAAAGAAAGCCAGCTAAAAAAGCTGCTACAAAAAGAAAAACAACTGCTAAAAAAGCAACTGCTAAGAAAACAACTGCTAAGAAAACAGCTACAAAACGTAAAGTTGCTGCAAAAAGAAAGCCAGCTAAAAAAGCTGCTACTAAAAAAACAGCTACAAAAAGAAAGCCAGCTAAAAAAGCTGCTACAAAAAGAAAAACAGCTAAAAAAACAGTTCGAAAAGCTAAGGCTAAGAAACCTGCTCGTAAAGCAGCTTCTGCTAAAAAAAGCCCAGCTAAAAGAAAAGCTGTTAAGAAAGTAGCTCGTAGAACTGCTCGTAGATCTACAAAAAAAGTAGCTAAAAAGTCTTAATTCTTAGGTCTTTTTAAAGTTAAACCGAGCAGGTATATCACTTGCTCGGTTTTTTTTGCGGTCCAAATTCCAATCACTGCCCCTACAAGTACGTCACTTAAGTAGTGTTCTCCAAGCAAGATGCGTGTGCTAACTAGAACTGTTGCAATAAGGTAGGTTTTTAGGTTATTTCCGAAAAAATAGGCCAAAGCAAAGGCTGTAGCGGCATGACTTGAAGGAAATGCCCGAAAATGGCCATGGAGGCCATTAAAGAAGGAAAAATCCGGAACCCCGGTTTCTAGCCAAAAGTTAGGTCTTGCACGTCCCACGGCGATTTTAAGGACCCCACAGACAAACATAGTTAAGAGGATCGTAATAAAAATAGGTCCAATCTTTTTAAGATGCATTCTAAGTTTCTTGTGGAGGGTAATTGCTGTCAGGCTGCCCCAAAAACAGAGGTGAATAAATGGCGCAATGCTTTGGCTTATAATGTTAAGAAGATTTGGGTGAATAATAATTAGTTTGGGTAATAGGGCAATTTGCTTATCTGCAATAAGATAAGAGATAATTGTGCAAAGTAGAATGAAAATTAATTTCATTCATTTACTATACAGAAGCGAGATTTTGCTGATTAGAAAAAAATCTTTTTTGAATAAATTGAGGTAGGCAAGCAACATTGCTCCACTTGTGATCCAATCTATCAAGATAGGCAGCAGGAGCTGAAGATCTGATAAATTGCATGACCATAGCTGTAATAGCGAGGCCGATTGCAACACCTGGTGGACAAGCGGTGAATGCGACTGCAATTGTAAGAATGGCCACCGCGATAGCAAGAATTCCAAACACATGAACTTTAATAGCTTTGTTGATCTGTATATTTAGATCGCTAACGATGTTAGCATCCGACTCTTTAGATGACCCTACGCTTTTTTCATGTAGCTTAAGGAGAAGATCAAGTCTTACGATAGGAGCTAATCTGTTAATTTGTATAGCTCTCTTCTTAGAGTTATCTTCAGGAAAATAGTCTGTAGAGATAGATTGTACGCTTTCTTCGGGTTGTTTATTTTGGATGTATTTTGAGCGGAATTTACATGCATTGTGTAATCTATTTGCTTCAAGAATCAATTCTATACCTAGAAAGGCGATACCAAAAATAGTTCCTCTTAATGTTACAGCAGCAGCTGAAATTCCTGCAAAAATCAATCCTACAAAAGCAGCTACTTTTTCTGCACTCGCAGCTATTCCAAAAGATAGCGCGAAAAGACTTGAAAATTTAGTGAGTACTTTAGTTCCGTCGTGTCTTCTTATACCTACTATGAATTGACCCAGAGTTTGGATAAACTGGGGGATTTGACATAATAAAGTAAGGCAGCCTGGAAGGCTTGGGGATTCTTCTTCTGGATCCAAACCTAGAATTTTTCGAATGGCCTCAGGGGAAAGGTTCGGGGTTATAGGAGAAGTATGAATGGGTGAGCTCGTCATACTTAAAATTATACAGATCAATGGTTTTCAGATCAAGCGTATAATTAAGGGGTTTTCTATATAACCGTGTCTATAAGCTTTATAATAGTGGAATACGTCTCTTCAGGGGAGCCTGATGAAGGAATTTCAAGTAAGGACCCCTCTTTTCGATAGTGTGCTATAAGGGGGGCTGTCTTTTCATGATAGACCGTAAGCCGTTCATTGATAATTTCAGCTAAATCATCGTTTCTCTGAACGAGCATCCCTCCGCAACTATCACAAACTGAAGGTGTTACGGGAGGTTTGTTTTCAAGGTGATAGATTGCCTTGCATTTGGAGCAGCTTCTTCGAAGGCTAAGCCTTTTTTTGACAATTTCATCGTCTATTTTGAAGTAGAGCACTTTTGCAGGGTAGGTCTTCAATGCATCGGCCTGGCCTATGGTCCTTGGAAAACCGTCTAAAATCCACCCTTTTTTCTCTTCTTTAAGGCGATTTAGGACAATTTCAATCATTTGTTCATCCGAGACGAGCTTTCCCGCACTTAAAATTGCCTGTATTTTTGGGTCTGGATTGCTCCGCATGATATCGCCTGTTGAAATATGAGGGATACCTAGGTGTTTAGATAATTTTTCAGCTTGAGTCCCTTTTCCGCTGCCTGGCGCGCCGAGTAAAATAATGTACATTGCAATCTCCTTAAAGAGGATATTTTGGAAAAACTACGGTTTAACTGCAATAACTCTTTGCATATTCGGTGAAATTTTTTAGTTCGGCTTCTTCCCATTTTGCATCTTTCTGTAGATGCATCGCCATTAACTGTACAACCTCTTTGGACATACTAAGAGCTTCAGTTGTATCTAAAAAAAGAGTTCCAAGCCTTCTTGCTAGTATATCAGAGAGCTTTAAAGCCATTTCCTCTTCTACTGCGCTTTTAACAGTGGCGCATAACGTACTGTGGTTAATAGTTTTATGAATTTTTAGTGTTTTGGTAATGCATACCAGCTTTTTTTTAAACGCTTTATTTATGGTTTCTTCAGCCATTTTGCGCCCTGTAGTCCACTTTCCGCCAGTAACTGTGATAAGTCCTGATTTTGAGATGATAATTTCATGGTTTCTCGATAATTTCGAGCTTGGGCTTTTATCGTTAGCTTTCACAAGTGGTCGAATTCCCGCAAAACAGCTTAAAATATCTTCTTTTTTAGGGTAGGGATCTAAGATCATTTTTGCATGTTCGAGAAGAAAATGGATCTCTTCAGGGGAGGGTTTCGGGTTATTTGACGGGCTATCAACCACGACCTCTGTTGTGCCAATCAGAACTTTTCCTTTCCAGGGAATGACAAAGATTACCCGTTTATCGCCTGTTTTTGGAACAATGAGCGCCGTCTCTTCCGGTAGAAATTTTTTATCCACTATAATATGACTACCTCTACTAAGGACCATTACGGGGAGGCTTTTAGGATTGTCAAGTTTACGAACCTCATCTGTGAAGATCCCTGTAGCATTGATGATCGCCTTTCCTACAGCTTGAATGGATTTTCCTGTATTTAAATCAGTTGCAATCACTCCGTTTTTTATAAAAGCAGTTACTTTGCAATAGTTAAGTAGCGTAGCTCCATGATTTGCTGCGGTTTTTGCAAGCTCAATAGCAAATCTGGCATCATCAAATTGGCCATCATAATAGACAGCGCCGCCACATAAACCTTCTGGTCTTAAAGTAGGACATGCCTTTAGAGTCGCTTCTTTATTTAATAATCGATGTTTTTTCAGTACAAGCTTTCCTGCAAGAAAATCGTAGAGCATCATTCCAAGTTTATAATAAGGCTTATCGAATCTGCTATAGAATGGTAAAAGAAAAGGCCTTGCCGTGAATAAGTGAGGCGCATTCTTCGCAAGATAGCCCCTTTCAATTAGCCCTTCATGAATAAGTCCTAACCGGCCCTGCTTAAGATAGCGAAGACCCCCATGAAATAGCTTTGTAGACCTGCTCGAAGTTCCTTCAGCAAAATCACCCATTTCTAAAAGCAGTGTTTTGTAACCCCTAGAAGCGGCATCGACAGCGCACCAAAGACCTGTGGCACCCCCACCAATAATAATGAGATCCCACTCTTTAGTAGAGTTAATTGCGTCTAACATCACATCACGATTCATCTTTCCTGCCCAGCTTTAGGGTCAATTGTATATCAGGAGATGAATTTATCGCTTCTTATTCGTGTGATAATGTATGCACGCTTTGCAAGTCGATTCTGCTTGATCTTTTAGCATCGCTCTTTTAAGCGGATCTCCCGCATGAACACATGCAGCTAGCGCATCAAGACAATCGCAGCAATCGCCATCAAAATTACCTCTATCCGGCTCTTCTTTATGTTTAGTTTTTCTTCCCATTACTGATAACAATACCATGGTAAGGAATTGATGCAACTTATTGATTATTATAAAAATCCAATAATTGATTGCATCTATATTTTCTAAATACTCAAACTGCAAATTTCTCATCACTTCAAATAAGTGAAAATTTCGATATTCAAATTACAGGTACAGTATGTAATGGTGCACCATATAGTCTAAGTTGTATTATGGGTCCCTCATCATCCACACCAGCTATATCTGTAAGCGAAACGTCTAATGGTGCTGCATCAAGTTGTGGAAGTCCTGTGCAAAATTCAAATGGCATTTCATTTACTTGCACTTAAAGCAGATTTTAGCTGCTTTTTTAGCGCAATGAGAGGGATGATTAAGTGTGAATCTCTTCGGGGATGATGCCGATTGCAATTACGTAAGAAATTGCCATGGGGAAAAAGGCTGTTACAAAGAGTAACACGATGAAAATTAGTCTGATAATGTTGGAATCGATCTTGAAATATTTGCCAAGGCCTCCGCATACTCCGCCAATACGTCTATCTCTTACCGATCTGTAAAGCTTTCTGTAATCGGATTCGATATACGCTTTTGGGCCTAGTGGTAAAATCAAGGCAAGCACAATGTATACTAGGATGAAAATTCCTGCGGTTATGAAGGTTAGGAAAATAAATAGGAGTCTGATGAGGGAGGCGTCTAAGTGGAGGTATTGGGCAAGACCGCCGCAAACACCGCTAATTTTTTTATCGAATCTGTCTTTATATAATCGTCTCATACTACATATTAAAAGGGGACGGGTGAATTAAAACAAAGTCTTTTTTTAGTGATCGGGTGGATGAATTCGAGTCTATGTGCGTGGAGTGCCAGCCTTTTAAGTGGTGATCCTCCTTTTCCGTATTTCTTATCACCGATAATAGGGTGTCCTTGGTAGCTTGTTTGGACCCGAATCTGATTTTTTTTGCCGGTTTCAAGAACAAACTTGACTCTTGAGCTTCGCTTATAAGTTTCAAGTACTTCATAATGTGTAATCGCTAATTCCCCTTCGCTAGTAGGGCTCACTTTCATAAAGTACGAAGCGTCCTCGTAAAGTCTATGTTTCCAAGTTCCTTTACCCTCAAATACACCATCCACAAGAGCTTGGTATTCGCGGTAAATTCCATGTTCCATAAACTGTTTTTTTAAATCTTCTTTTGCGGCATAAGAAAGCCCAAATACCATTACACCAGATGTCTCGCGATCTAGCCGTTGTACTGGCCAGACAGTTGGATAGGCTTTTTTTAGCATTGCATGTAAAGTTCTTTTGTCTTCAAAATCAGTCGCAACTGACAAAAGTCCTTCAGGCTTATCAACTACAATTAGATGGTCATCTGCGTAAAGAGCAGTAACACCCTCGATTAGGCGTCTTTTAGGTAGTATAGTAATATCTTGAGAGGTCTCAATTTTTAAGTTTCCCGATGCAAGCTCACCATCGACAAGAATTCTGCGATGTTTAATCAGTTCTCTCAAAGTATTATTTGAGCTATCGGGCAGTCTTGAGCTTAAGAGCTCTAAAAGGGTAGTTGTCATGCGGAAATTTTATCATTTTTCTCTATTAATAGTCGAGGTATAGATGAGAAGGATGGTAATTGCAAAGAAGGTGAGGAGTCCAAAAATGGGGTGAATAGGGTCAGAAAAGCAGCAGGATGGCCTGACAAGGGTTTGGTAGAGGGCTACAAAAAAGCCGATAATGGGGAGGGGAAGAACATAGTAGATGAATTCTTTTTTCCCTTTAAAGATGAGCGGAAAAAGTATAATGGGGATAGGGAAAAGGAAGACTCTTTGAAACCAGCAGAGTTTGCAGGGAGAGAGATCAAGGATTTCACTGTAGTAAAGGCTGACAAGAGTAGCAATCGCCGCTATTAGCCACGCGGCATAAAAACTATAGCGCTTCATGGATTGCCTTTGTGATGGTTTTTTGATCGGCTTTTTTAATCAGTTTTCCGTTGATTAGCACGATCGGGAGGTGGAGGTCGCCCGGATAGATCTTTTTAGCAAGCGCAATATTATATTCGACTGCGTCGGCAAATGTATCTTCTCGTAAGGCTTTAAGAATTTGAGGGGCTGGTAGCGCGCTGTCCTTTTCGACATAGGCTGATACAAAGTCTCGATAAGAAAATGTGATGAGATCATCTTTGTTTAGGTTAAAAAGAAAGTTGTGGAAGGATTTCATGTGATCTCCTGCTATTTTCTGTATGCATATAGAAAGGGTGCATGCGGAAAGCGAGTCATCCAGAAAAGCTAAGGGAATGATTGTAATTTTTAGTTTGCCCGTATTTAAGAATTCTTTCTCGATAGGGGGGAGTACATCATTATTTAATGCCTGGCATGCAGAGCACGCAAACTCTTCAAAGAGAATCATATGAACAGGTGCATCGAGTTTCCCATAGGTGAATTGATTGTCGACATTGAGAGCAAATGTTTTTGGCCGTTGATGAAAAAAGAGCAAGGCGCCAAAAGCTAGAACTAAAAAAAGTGATGAAAAGAGAATAAGTTTTTTTTCACTCATTCCATCACTTTATGAAAATCTCGATTATTTCTGAAGCTGAAAAGCATTGAAGAAGAGATTAGCGGATTCATTTGAGCTGTTTTCTGCCTTGACTTCTAGGTTGTAAACCGTTGTGTTTACAAGGATTAGTCTTCCAAGAGTGGTCTTTCCATCTCGGTCAATTTTATAATCCAATGCGGGGAAGTCGTCATGAGTTGTTTTTGTTTTGTGCGTAACATTTCCCTTTTCTTTTGAGGTAATTTGAGAAAGTGCTGCCTTAAAAACGATATTTGAGCCCCATTTTACCCAATTTTGAGGAAGATCCACAAATCCTAGCGAGTACTGATCTAATTTATATTCTTTATAGAGAAGAACTCTTTCTGAATGTGGTATGGGCTTTGCTGTTTCCTCTAGTACAGGAACTGCTGGAAAGAAGGCAGTAAAGGGAAGCGTTTCTGCAGCAATCAGTTTAACCCAGCCGTCTGGGCAATTTCCGCCGCCATTTTTCTTCATTACAAAGGATTGAGCCCAGTCAAAAGGGAGGACTTTGAACACTTGATTCACGCTTTTTTCGGGAGAAATGCCAATCAGGATAATTCCAAATGCAAGAATGTGGGCAATAAACCTTGGTTTAATTCGTATTTCTTCGCTGCTAGTTTTTAAAAAGAGAGCTTTTCGATAAGCTAGCGTATAAGCGCTCTTCCAAGTGAAAATTTCATTATATCTGTAGCCGGATATGTATTTGCCGAGAGTTGTTCCGAAATAGCGTAAGAAAAGAGTTTCTACTGGTATAAAAAGAAGGGGAATAAGGAGTGTTAGTACAACGGAATGCACTAAATCTAAGTCACATAAGTCTAATATAAAGATGGCGATAGACCAAAACCAGAAATAATCAATTAATCTTGTGAGTATTCTAATAAATTTTTCCATAATTAGATTATATCACAATTAACCCTTAAAAGCAATTTTTATTGGATATGAGACCCCCTCCGAGGCAGACTTCTCCATCATAAAAAACGATAGCCTGTCTAGGGGTAACAGCTCTTTGGGGGGTAATAAATCTTATTTGAGCTTCCCCATTTTCAATTTTTTCGATCACACATTCTTGGTCGTCCTGACGGTATCGAATTTTTGCCTTACAGAAAAAGGGAGTTTTAGGGGGGGATTTAACCCAAGTTAGGTCGGTAGCAATAAGAGCTTCCTTGAATAGTAAGGGGTGGTCTTCTCCTTGGACGACTGTAACTACTTGGGTAGAGACATCCTTATCAATAACAAACCAAGCTTCTCCAGGTCCGCCGATATTCATCCCCTTGCGCTGACCTATTGTATAGTACCAAGCCCCTTCGTGAGTTCCAACTACCTTACCATCAGGTGTTTGAAAAACCCCCTTCGCGGGCGGCATGTACTGCATGATAAAATCTTTAAATTTTCTCTTTCCGATGAAGCAGATTCCCGTACTATCCTTCTTATTATAGGTTAAAAGACCTGCCCTTTCGGCAATTTTCCTGATCTCATCCTTATTATAGGCTCCAACGGGAAAAAGGGCCCTCTCAAGCACATCACTACGCAAAGCATGTAAGAAATAACTTTGATCTTTGCCTTTATCCAATCCCTTTATAAGTTCAAACTGATCATTAATCATTGCATAATGACCTGTCGCAAGTTTTTCAGCACCTAATTCAAAAGCTTTTTGTAAAAGAACATTAAATTTAATTTCACGATTACAAAAAATATCAGGGTTTGGTGTAAATCCTTTTTTCAAATCGTCTAAAAAATTTACAAAAACTCCATCCCAATACTCATTAGAAAAATTAAAAGAATATAGAGGTATGCCAATTTTTTGACACACAGAAAGAGCATCCTCATAATCCTGAATCGCGGGACACTCAAGATCATCTTCATCCCAATTTTTCATGAAGATGCCAATGACATCGTAACCTTTTTCTTTTAAAAGCAAGGCCGTTACGGATGAATCCACTCCGCCTGACATTCCTACAGCAACTTTCATAATCTTTTCTTCACATTGTTTGCAAAATCAATTTAATATAAACTTAATGTAAATATTAATAAAGAGGAGATGTTATGAACGCTGTACAAACATATACTAATAAATTGACGGATGCTTCATTAGTTACGCATGTTTTAAATTCTACAAGTTATTTGTTAACAAAAAGAGCTGTCGCTAATTCTGCCGAATATAATGAGTTAAAATTTGAAGTAGGTAATATTTCTCACTACGCAAAAGCAATCGATGTTAGAGCTTCGTTTGTAGGCTCAGCCGCCTCTTCATTAGCAATGATGACTTATCATGTGCTTGCAACTGTTGTCTTACTCTTTGCAGGACTCGCTGTTTTAGTTTGCAACAACAATGAAACTATTTTAGATCTAGCTGTTAAGCAATTTGTCCAAGTGGGAGCTAATATTGGATTCGGTTCAGTAAGTATTATGGGTGTCTTCTCACCCTCTCTAGCAGCCCAATTTATAACTGAAGTGGATAAGCAACTGGATCAATTAGCACCTGTTCAAGCAGCAACTGCAAGCGCAAGTGAAGCCGGAAGAGGCTTGGGAAATCTTTTTTCAACTGCGTTCAGAATTGGAAAAAATATCGCGAACAATATTCATCATAACTAGTTTAGGATTGCATCAAGCTTTTCTATATAAATCGGGTCGTAGGGAATATCTCCATGGCCCGCATTTGGTAGCGTAATCATCTCATTTTTCTATCGTATCAATTTTGAAATATTTAAAAAGTTTTTGGCACGAAGTTGCCACCATATAGGACTGTACAGCGAAGCATGTAGCAAAATTAGTCGTAACCGTAACCGACCCCGTAACCCTACCCGAATATAAATTTCTTTGCGCATAATTTAAAAAATTATATACTTCCATCCTATGCAATCTTTCGATTTTGAAAAACTAGATGTGTATCAAGTGACTCTAAATTTTGTTCTTTTGACAAATGAAAGCAGTAAAGAGTTCCCAAGAGGAACAGCGCATATATCCGATCAGCTCCTTAGGGCATCAACTTCCATTCTACTAAATATAGCTGAAGGCGCCGGAGAATTTGCTCCGTTAGAGAAAATTAGATTTTATAGGATGGCTAGAAGGTCTGCTACCGAATGTGCTGCAATTTTACAATTAGCAAATTTGCTTAAGTTTTTAGATGATATCGTCTATATTAAAGTAAAAGCACTATTAATACGTATTATTTCAATGTTAAGCAAGATGACTCGTCCCTCTAATTCGGCTACGGTTACGGGGGCGGTTACGGTTACGTCTGATCAGATGCAACTTTGTTGCGATTCCTAAATGACGGCAACTGTGTGCCGAGTATTTGGCGGTGCAATAAAAGTTAGGCTATAAAATTAAACAATCAATAATTCCTTATTTTTGAACCCCTCTCAGCATAAAACCGGTTACGGTTACGCAGGCGGATACGGTTACGACTCTCGAGACCGCATTTTACGATGCGGGAATCCAAAAGGACGGCTGCTCTCGAGCCGGCACCCAAACACGATTATTATTTGATCAACTGCGTGAAACAGCAGCCATTCCCGTAACCGCCTGCGTAACCGTAACCGGATTTAATTTTAAAATGTCTTAAACAGAATCTTGTAGCCTAACTTTTATTGCACCGCCGAGTATTTTTTTTTAATTAGAGTTGCTTCGAGCAGTTGAGGTTAGTCAGATGCAAAGAACGAACATGAAAGTAATGTCCATTTGAAAACTGATACTACATGCTATGTAATAATTCTTAATTTAGGATTGCATCAAGCTTTTCTATATAAATCGGGTCATATGGAATATCTCCATGGCCCGCATTTGGTAGCGTAATCATCTCATTTTTTTTATTGTCTTTGATTTTTCCGTAGAGTCTATGACCTTGTTCGTAGGGAACAATGTTGTCTGGGATGCCATGAAAAATATAGACAGGGGCCTTGACATGTTCAATCCATTTATCGGTGCGTAGGTGGTATTTAAGGATCCATTCGAGGAGAAATTCAGGGATGAAGGGTTTTGTGTAGCCAGCTACTGTTATTAGGCTGAAGAAGGGGGCCTCGAGTATGAGCATGTGGGGATTGTGGGTCGAGGCAACCCAGGTGGCAATGGATGTTCCCATGGAATGGCCATAAACGGTGATTTTGTCTTCGGGGTAGTGATTTAAAAGGAAGTGATAAGCTGTTTCGCCATCTTCTAAAAGCCATGATTCTTTAAAGCCGTTTGAGCTTTTTCCAAAACCGCGGTAGTCTATAATTAGTACATCGTACCCTCTTTTTACAAAAGGATAGGCTCTATGTGCCCAGGAATTTAAGTTTTTTCCGCGTCCATGAAAGTAGAGGATGACCCCTTTTGCATCAGGGCTATGAAACCATAACCCATGAATTTGAGTCTTTTCTAATGTTTCTAAGTAAACTTCTTGATGGGGGTGTTCTAACTCAAAGACGTGATCTTTTGAAAGGGGAACGCTTTTGAAAATCATCTGATCTTGGAGGGAATAGTTATGAAATATGATAATCGCAAATACCAAGCAGATCAGAAATCCAAACGTTAGAAATACCTTTTTCTTCATTCTTATAGATGGTAATCTAGCGCCTTAAAAAAGGCAAGTCATGATCAAAGGTCTTCTACTTGGTAATCCAGTTGATAAAAGTATTTCGCATATTACGCATAATGAGATATTTAAAATATTTAATATTAATGCTAGTTATGACAAGCGTTTGGTTTGCAAGGAAAGGCTTTCGGAAGAAATTGCCCAGTTGAAAAAGGAAGATTTCACTTTTTTTGCAGTTACAATGCCATTGAAGGAGGCTATATTGCCCTTTTTGGATGAGGATACCAGTTGTATTGGGTGTGTGAATACAATTTTAGTGAGAGATAAAAAATGGATTGGGTTTAATTTTGATGGAATAGGGTGTCTGAATGCTATTGAGCAAGTAAAACGAGTGGAGAATAAGAAAGTACTCGTTTTAGGGTCCGGTGGAGCTGCTAGAGCTGCTATTTTTGAGGCGAAAAAACGTGGGGCTGATGTTTTTGTTTTTAACAGGACTTTTGAAAGAGCTCAAAAGGTAGCTACTGAGTTGGGTATAACAGCGCTTTCTGAAATACAATCATCATTTGATGTGATTATTCAAGCAACAAGTCTTGGGATGTTATTAGCTGCGCTTCCAATGCCCATGAAATGGGTAACACGGCAAACACTTGTCATGGAGATGGTATATAATCCAATGGAGACGATTTTTGTAAAAAGCTGTCTTGAAAAAGGAGCTACGGTTGTTTTTGGTTACGAAATGTTTACTGAGCTTTCATTCGCCCAACTAAATCTTGTCTTTGGTAACCAAATTGATAAAGATCGTGTGAGGATTTTGATTAAAAAATTCTTTACAGTTTTTTAAGTTTTCATTAACATATCTGTCAAATTATGATGGGGGTTTTAATGGCGTTAACAACTTTTTCTTCACCTAAAGAGATATCCGATGCGTGGAAAGCAAATATGGCCTTAGCTGATGGGCTTTTAGAAGCCGTTGCAAGCGCAACTGGTTCTTCCGGGGAAAATGTGGGTGTATTAGAAGCTTTAGAAAAAACTGCACAGAAGATGGAGGTAATTTATGCAGCAGCAATCAAGAGGGCTGAATATGAGGATAATTTTTGTGGATTTTCCTATAAATCGGTGCTTGGATTTGTGGGAAATGCCTTAGACGCAGGTGTTCAGGTTGTTACAACCTCTCTTTTAGCTAAGACAGTTGCTGCAGCAGAAAAATCAAGGGATTCATATGTATCAGCTGCCTTAATTGTAGCTTCTTTGTGTGCTTCAAGATTTAAACAAAAAGTAGAGGGTCGAAATATTAGACTTGCTGAGGATTTAGCTCTTCTTGAAGATATTTTACCAAACTATTCACATATCAATCATATTAGGTCACAAGTTAAGTTTTATGAAACTACAATAAGTCCTAAAAGTCCAAAATGTGAAATAAGACCCTTTCAATATGCAGCTCCTAAGACGCCAGCTTTTCCTGGGCTTGTACAAGCAGCTATAAGTAGGTTAAGAGGAGTTCAGGGCCCATCAGTTGATCGGTATGTTGCGAAAACTTTTTGCTGTTATGCAAGGTTAGATGAGGAAAATATTTCTGAGTTAGTCAAATCATTTAAAAAGCTAAAAGAGACAATGACAAGCGAAGAGGAGGTAATCAAGGGGATTCGAGAAAGAAAGGAAACAGGTGGTATAAGTATTATTGTACGTCAGCTAGATACGCAAGTGAAAAAAATGGAGAAGATTTTTAATGATGTAGATCAAATTATTAAGTATCATGAAATGCAGGAAAAACGTCGTGCAAACTGCTCCACGAAAAATGTTCGATTGTCGGTTCAGCTTCTGATAGAACTAGGAGCGCTTGTAAGTGTGATTCTTGATGCAGTTTATGTCGATTCGGATAGCAGTTTAAAACCAGCAAAAATCTCAGCCCTTTCTCTTTATATTATAAACGTAGTGCTTTCTTGGATGAATACATGGATTGCAAAAATTCATGAAAAAAATGCAGAAATATTTCAACAAGTTAAGCGCTTAAAAGGTCAAGAAGTCTATATGGATCACATTGCTGGGATGGTTAAAAAGCAAGGAAGATCCACGTTGAAAAGACCAATTTCTTTGCCCCCTTTTCTACATATGGATAGGGCGCCTCAGATAGGTGAACCTGGATCACAGCTTCAAGCTAGAATTCGCGCTCTCTATGAGCAAACCCGTAGTAATCAATCTACATCAGGAAGATTAAATGCTTGTGATTTGTACATTCGGACAGCGCCGCTTTCAAAAGCTTCAGCTGATATAGAAGCCCTACCAGAGCATCTTGATGAAGAAGTGTGGGTGAGGCCTGATTTAAAAGAAGGTCAGGATAGGAGAAATCGTGGTAGGGGTTTAGGTAAAGCTCTGAAAGAAGGTGAAGGCGCGAGTGAGCATAAAGGCGCCACAAGTTCAGATGCAGGTTCAGATGCAGGTTCAGATGCAGGTTCAGATGGAGTTATCGAAGTTGAGGTTGATGAACGCTCGCTTGGGTCTCTTGGTGGTCCTGTGGAGGTTGTGTAAAAATTAGTTAAAAAATTATTTGAAATTTATTAAAAATTTTTATATACTTCACACTATCTTTGCAGACAAAAATAGGAGTTGTGTATGGAAAAACTAGATAGACATAAAACAGGTGAAGAAGTTCTTGTAAAATTTTCTGGAGGTCTTGTTCTTAAGTTACCGGATAATGTCTTAAGAGGGATTGTTGAATTAGAAATTGTGAGACTTAAGGCTCTTTTGCTCGAACATCCGCATACTGGGCTTTGGATAACTGATGATAAGGGGGTTATCGTTGATCTTTTAGGCGAGAATTGTAAGCACAATCTTGGATGGGGGCCAAAGTATTTACTTGGAAAGCATCTCACAGCATTAACAGAAAAGCCCTATACAGGTACTGATGATGTTTATGTGATTAATCGCCTTTGTCATGGAGGTCAGATGATGGCTGCAGAGGTAGTAAAAGGAGATATAGTATTTAGTGATGGAAAAATTTATCACGTTTACTTAGATACCTATTTTCGGTAAGCTAATTTGATGATTGATAACCCAAAAGAAATAGAAGCTGTTTTTAAAGTTACTTATATAGATGAGCTTATCTTTTCAAAGGCCTCCATTCTTGAAAAAATCCGAAAAAGGACAAAGCGAAAACTTTGGTGGAAAAAGTATAGAACTATGAATCATTGGGCCTCTCATTTATTTGAGGAGGCCCTTCTTCTTAAAAAAGAGGTCCCTTACGTTATTAAGAGGGTTAATCCACTTGTTGGGTACGGCGTTTTTGCCAAAGAAATTATTCGGGAGCTCACATTTATTGGTGAGTACACAGGGGTTGTCCGCAGAAGAAAGCTATTTCGCGGGGAATCATCAAATGACTATGTTTTTGGGTATGTCATTGGTCCGCATGATACTCCATGGGTAGTTGATGCCCGTGAAAAAGGTAATTTTACCAGATTCATCAATCACAGCGATGATCCCAATCTCACTTCTAAGTGGATTATCACAGACGGTGTTGCTCATATCATACTCTATGCCAATCGCTTAATTATGCCAAACGAGCAACTTACCTATGATTATGGACCTTACTATTGGCGTAATCGCTCTCTCCCGCAGTCCCTTTAAAAAGAGATTTCCTCTCTATGCTTTCTCTTCTCTATGGTAAATATCTCTAAAAATATTATAAGTTAAGTTTGAGAGGTGGGTATGGCAAAGAATCTTGCAGAGAAGCTTATTTTAAGTCACTTAGTTTCAGGCAATATGATTCCTGGTGAAGAGATTGCGCTAAAGATTGATCAGACGTTGACGCAGGATGCGACGGGGACGATGGTGATGCTTGAACTCGAAGCTATGCATTTAAAGCAGGCAAAGACAGAGGTTTCAGTTCAGTATATCGATCATAATCAGGTTCAAGAGGATAATAAAAATCCGGATGACCATTTGTTTTTGCAAAGTGCTGCTAAGAAGTTTGGTATGTGGCTCAGTAAGGCAGGAAATGGAATTTCTCATCAAGTTCACTGTGAAAGGTTTGCAAAACCAGGTAAGACAATGGTGGGTTCTGATAGTCATACTCCCGCAAATGGTTGTGTCGCCATGCTTGCCATTGGAACGGGTGGACTAGAGGTTGCTCTTGCAATTGCGGGTGAGCCGTTTTATACACGGATGCCTAAGATTGTAGGTGTTAAATTAGTTGGTAAGCTTCCTGATTTTGTAAGTGCTAAAGACGTGATTTTAGAGATGCTGAGACGGTTTGATGTTTCTGGAGGCGTTGGTAAAATTTATGAGTATTATGGTCCTGGATTACAGCATTTAAGTGTTATGGATAGGCATGTGATTGCTAATATGGGGGCAGAGCTTGGCGCTACAACCTCTCTTTTTCCATCAGATGAAATCACGAGAAAATTTTTCAGGCAAATGGGGCGTGAAAATGATTATATTGAGTTAAAGTCTGATGAAGGAGCTTCTTATGCAGAGCATGTAGAAATAAACTTAAGCGAGCTAGAACCTCTTATTGCTTTGCCCTCAAGCCCTGGTAATGTAAAAAAAGTACGTGATGTGGCAGGCCGTCCAATTTATCAAGCATATATTGGGTCGTCAGCAAATCCAGGTCCGAGAGATTTTGCGATCAGCGCGCTTATGGTAGATGGGAAAAAAATTGCAGAGGGTGTTTCCTATGACGTCAATCCCTCTTCTCGTCAGGTGCTTAATTATTTAATTGAAGAAGGTTATTTAGGTATGATGACTAAAGTAGGTGCCCGTGTGCATCAATCAGGTTGCAATGGTTGTATTGGAATGGGGCAAGCTCCTGCAACAAATCAAATTAGTCTTAGAACAGTTCCTCGAAATTTTCCGGGAAGATCGGGCACTCGTGAGGATCAAGTTTATCTTTGCAGTCCAGAAACCGCAACAGCTTCAGCATTAACAGGGTTTATTACAGATCCAAGAGATCTCGGCATTTCCTATCCCCAATACAAAGAGAAAGACAAGATGGTGCTAGTAAGTGATCTTATTCCTCCAGAACTTGATATGCATAAATTAGAACTTATAAAAGGTCCCAATATAAAAAGCCTTCCGCACTTTGGGCCGCTTCCTGATGCCTTTGAAGCCCCTGTTATTTTAATTGTTGGTGATAATATTTCAACGGATGAAATTTCCCCGGCAGGTGCAGCAGTTCTTCCTTATCGAAGCAACATCCCCAAAATCAGCGAATTTACCTACTACAAGCTTGATGAAACCTTTCATAAACGTGCTCTTCATCATCAAAAAACAGGATCAGTAATTGTTGCTGGAAAAAACTACGGACAAGGTTCAAGTCGTGAGCACGCAGCGATTGCGCCGAGATTCCTTGGTGTGAGAGCAGTCATTGCCAAAAGTTATGCAAGAATTCATCGTAAAAACCTCATCAACTTTGGCGTTCTTCCGCTGACTTTTAAAGATCCAAAAGATTATGACAGAATTTCTCTTAACGATGAATTAGATCTTAAATCTATTCATGCAGGTCTAAACTCTAAAGAACCGTTTCACCTTTTTAATAAAACCAAAAATGAAAGTTACCTTGCTTTGCATGAATATTCTCCAATTGAGCTAGAATCTCTCATGGCCGGCAGTTTAATTGAAGTAATCAAAAATCGTTAGTAGGTGATCGCTTTGCCAAGAGTGGTAAGGCGGAAAACTGTTTTGCCAGAAGCTGTCCCAATTTGGGTAATTCCGGATTCAAAGAGCCAATCGCAAATAATATATTTAATAAAGTCTTTCTCTTCTGCTGTGTAGGTGGGGAGAGTGTAAGACCAGCTTTTGCCAACTTTTTTGAGACAAACTTGTTGCTCTTCGCTTAGAGGGATGATTGCAGATTTAAGAAAATCGTCAAAATAGATCCAGTTCAGATGAGAAATTGAAGCGAGTCCTTTTTGGATTTCAATGACGACCCTTTGTGTCGCAAGCGGGGAGTTTTTCTGTGTCGATAAAAAATTATGGGGGTGTTTAAAGGTGACATGCGCTCTTTGTACAATTGGGATTTGCATCCATTCTTTTGCAGCTCTTGTTGGCTTAAGGAATGTTTCTTCAATGACTGCAAGCCCTAAGACAAGAAGTTTGTTAATGAGCTTGGTAGAGTAGTCTTTATTGACCGGTATGTGGGCTTCGATAAGTGTTGCAGTTGGTGCTGTTGGCGCCCAAACTTCTTTTTCTCTAAAGTAAAAAACTTCTAGGTTTGCTTTGCTTGCTAGGATTGCAAGATCTGCCATGTCTTGGATGAATGCATATTCATAATTTCGAAGGGGTGTAACTTCTTCATCTAAGGATTTAGGTAATGTTTTGGTCAAAAATAATTTGTATTGTCTCCATTCATGAAACGGAGTAAGCACTTCGATTTTATTATCAAAGGAGACAAATGCTAAAATATTAAATTCTAATTTTAGTGCAATCTCTTCAAATTCAATGCGAGTAAGATTGTACTTCGCCATAATCGAAGATACAGTAACTTTTTGCTCTGGGTGGTCTAGAATTTCTTTTCCGATTTGCGCTAAAAGCTCATCGCCCGATATAAGTTCAACAAGATATCTTTGATAAATTTGGGGTGTGAGTAGGTGTTTATCGATAAGTGAACCAAAAATATTATTTGAGGATCTAGGTACGTGATACCAATTGGGCAGAACTTCAATCGGTAAACACTTAAGTAGATTTTGAAAAAACTCCAAGTCAGGTTTGAAATTATCTTCAAATCTAGTCACTTGGGTTTCAAAATATTTTCTTTTGTCCTTATCAACTGTGATTGTTCTTCCATCAAAATTAAAAAGATTTAAGCAGGCAAGAGATTCAATAATTGGATAAAGTTCATCGACACTAAGATCTAAATTATCGGCTAGAGACTCAATTGAAAATTGGAGAGAGCTAAATAAAATTTCTTCTAATACAGAAATTGTCTCGTGAGGGAGCGTTTTCAAGGTAAGACGATTTTTAATGTCTTCTTGATAGTTGTAATCTAGTAAAGAAATTTTTGTTTTCTTTGCGGTTTTTAATAAATCATGCATAAATGTCATCACAAGTATAGCTTTTCCCATGATGATAGGAGGAACCCCTTTTTGATACAAGCTTTTCGTAAAAGACTCTATCTTTTATACTGGTAAACTTATGCAAACAATTCGTGAAATAACTTCAAAAATTTCCGCTTCTGAGACAAGAGCTAAGGGGATTGGGACTTTCTTAGGAGTTTATTTACCAAGCCTTTTCACCATGATTGGCGCCCTTCTTTATCTTCCACTAACTTCTGTTTTAGGTGATTTTGGGCTCTTCAAAACTCTCCTTGTCTTGGGTTTTAGTCTCATTTTAACTTTAATTACTGCATTTTCGCTATCTGCAACTGCCTCAAATATGCATGTGGGGGATGGTGGCAGTTATTTTATGATTTCCAGATCGTTTGGGCTGAAAACAGGCGCTGTAATGGGAATTGCCTTATATATTGCACATACTCTTATGGCCTGCCTTTGTATTTTGGGTTTTAGTGAGTCAATTGCGCATTTCTTCCCTCGCGTTAGTATACAAATAATTGCTTCTACTGTTTTACTCTTTTTAGCTCTTTTGTCTTTTATTTCAGAATCTCTCGCAATCAAGGCTCAAGCAGTTGTTTTTGTGCTTTTTTTAATTTCCGCTGGTTTTTTTCTTTTTGGAAGTTATTCAATACCTGTTGCCGATGTTTTCCCAATTAAACAGACGTTTTCTTTTTGGCGAGTTTTTGCGGTCCTTTATCCAGCTCTTATTGGGATAGAAGCGGGAGCTTCTCTTTCTGGCGATCTAAAAAGACCAACCTTTTCTCTGATTATTGGTACAATTGGAGCAACTATTACAGGTTTTCTGTTCTATTTTTTAATCACCATTATTCTTTGGAAGAATGTTCCTGTTTCAAGTTTACAGACTGACCCTGAAGTTTTAAAAAACTATATTGGCAGCTCTTTTGGTTTAGTTGGCTTTTGGGCTGCGTCTCTTGCAAGCGCGCTTGGATGTTTTTTGTCTGCGCCTCGCACTCTCAAAGCAATGGCTGACGACGGTGTTTTCCCTAAATGGTTTGAACCATTCACTTCTAAAGGGGAAGATTCTATTAGATCAGCAACCTTATTTACCGCATCACTTGCTTTTCTAGGGAGTTATTTTGGTTCCATTAGCCATGTTATGCCCATTCTAACAATTGTTATACTTGTTGTTTACGGCCTTTTGAATTTAGCATGTGGTGTTGAAGAATTTGTAAGTAATCCTAGTTGGCGTCCGACAATTAGGTTTTCTCCCTATATTTCCCTTTTAGGGGCATTTCTTTCTTTCAGTGCAATTATTTTGATGGATTCCGGCAAAGCGTTCATTGCCGTGCTTTTTTTGGGCGCAATCTATTATGTTATTAAAAAGAGTGTTCTTGAAAGCAGGCTGGACGATCTAAGACAAACAATTCTTTTTTCAGTGGTAAGATTTGCAATTTATCGAATTGCATTTTCAAAACCTTCCTTAAGATCATGGAGACCAAATTTTATAGTTCTTTCAGAAAGCGCATGTGGTCAGTCTGCGCTTCTAAATTTTTCAAGTTCAATGGCTAAAGGAAGGGGATTTGTGACCCTTGCATCCGTCTTAAAAAATTCCTATGCAGATATCAATGAGATAGAGAAGTGGGAAGAAGTGATCCGTCGGAATTTAAAAAAACGTTCCATAGAGGCCCTTGTTGAAGTCACAATTGCTGATAACATTGCAGATGGACTAAAAAACATTGTTTCAAATTACGGTCTAGGTCCTTTGATTCCTAATACTGTAGTTTTAGGCGAATGCTCTCGCGACGAAGTTTTGGAAAACTATATGCAGGTATTGAAAATTGCCACTGATGCTAAGAGAAATGTTCTTATTTTTAGATCGGATATTGATTTGTTGCAATTAGAAAAAAATGAGATCGACATCTGGTGGGATAATAGAGAAAAACACAATTCGGAACTTATGATTATTTTAGCAAATCTTCTTAGTTCACAAAAAGAATGGCGGAGAGCAAAAGTTACGTTAAAGAGCATTGCCATTAATGAGTCTGCAAGGATAAGCCAAAAGCTCTATTTTGATGAGTTTATCATGAAAAGCAGGCTTGGTATGGATAATGAAGTCTACTTACTTGGTGAAAGCGAGACTTCAAGAGAACTCATAGTAAAATATTCTACGAGCAAAGGAATTGTTTTTGCTGGAATGAAAGAATGCGAAACGGAATACTATAAAAAGCTTATTTCGGATTTCAAGCCAATAAAAGCAATTTGTTATGTAACAAACACACAAACAATTGACATCCACAACATATTAAATTAGAAGGGTTTATGAAAAGAGAATACGATCCGCGAATGGTTGAAAAAAAATGGCAGGAGTACTGGGAAAAAAATAATACCTATGAGGTAACGGAAGATCTTTCTAAACCTAAATATTATATTTTGGATATGTTTCCTTATCCATCTGGTGCTGGTCTTCATGTTGGTCATGTGGTTGGTTACACAGGCTCTGATGTAATATCAAGGTACAAGAGACAAAAGGGGTTCAACGTCCTTCATCCGATGGGTTGGGATAGTTTTGGGCTTCCTGCAGAGCAATATGCAATTAGAACGGGTGTCCATCCACAAATTGCAACTGAGCAAAATATCAACACCTATAGAAGACAATTAAAACAACTGGGACTTAGCTATAATTGGTCAAGAGAGTTTGCAACATCCGATCCTAAGTATTATAAATGGACGCAGTGGATTTTTACAAAGCTCTATGAAAAAGGGCTTGCTTATGAAACCGAAGCGATGGTGAACTTTTGTCCGGCGCTAGGAACGGTATTGTCTAATGAGGAAGTTGATAATGGCAGATCAGTTGATGGGGGCTATCCAATTGAAAGAAGACCTTTAAGACAGTGGATGCTCAAGATTACTGAATATGCAGAAAGACTTCTTAAAGATTTGGAACTGTTAGATTGGCCAGAGCATTTAAAAAAATTGCAGCGCAACTGGATTGGAAAAAGTGAAGGGATTAATATTGATTTTACCGTTGTGGGCAGTAATGAGAAAGTGACCTGTTTTACCACAAGGCACGACACCCTTTTTGGTTTGACCTATGTTGTATTAGCTCCCGAGCACCCTATTGTTAAAAAAGTAACAACAGAAAATCAACTCAATACAGTTGAGTCTTATTGCAGGGAAGTTTCTGCAAAAAGCGATTTAGATAGAACGGATTTAGCAAAAAGCAAAACAGGCGTGTTTACAGGCTCTTATGTGATAAACCCCCTGACAAATGAAAAAGTCCCTATCTGGATTGCAGACTACGTTTTACTCAGTTATGGAACAGGAGCTGTGATGGCAGTTCCCGCTCATGATGAAAGAGATGCTGAGTTTTCTGCAATTTATGGATTGCCAAGTAAAGTCGTTATTACTGAAGAAGGAAACTATGTAAATAGCGCAAATGATTTAGTTGATTTATCAAGCGATACTATGGACGGAGCAAAAGAAAAAGTTGCCGCCTATTTGGAGAAAACTAATACAGGAGAACGCAAGGTAAATTATAAGCTCCGCGATTGGCTTTTTTCTAGACAACGGTATTGGGGCGAGCCGTTCCCTATATTGCATTATGAAGATGGAACGAAACGGATTCTAGATTTAGATGAGCTTCCCCTCACACCTCCTGTAGTGGAAGATTACAAACCGTCACCTGATGGACAAAGTCCTTTATCGAAAGTAAGGAACTGGGTTGAAATTACTGATCCTAAGACAGGGAAAAGAGCATTTCGCGAAACAAATATTATGCCGCAGTGGGCAGGCTCTTGCTGGTATTACTTGAGATTTTGTGATCCGCACAATGACGAGGCTGCATGGTCAAAAGAGAAAGAATCTTATTGGATGCCAGTCGACCTATATATAGGAGGAGTCGAGCACGCAGTACTTCATTTGTTATACGCAAGATTCTGGCATAAAGTACTTTATGATATCGGGGCTGTCACAACAAAAGAGCCATTCATGACTCTTAGAAATCAAGGTCTTGTGATAAGCAAGGCGTATAAGTTAGAGAGCGGAGGATATGTTTCAGAAGAGGAAGCAAAGGGTAAAAACGTCATAGAATTAGTAGAAAAAATGTCCAAATCAAAAATGAATGGCGTTTCTCCTGATGAAATGATTGAGGAATACGGAGCAGACTCACTTAGATTGTACGAACTTTTTATGGCACAATTTGATAAAGAAAAATTGTGGCAGACAGATGCTGTTAACGGATGCAAGCGGTTTTTAAATAGAGTCTTTGACCTTGTCAATTCAGAGAAAGTTACAGAAATTGAAGATAAAAAGGCAACAAGGCTGATTCATAAACTGATCAAGCAAGTTGAAGAAGATCTAGTGGTACAAGGTTTCAACACAGCAATTGCAAAAATGATGGAATTTTTAAATGCATTTTCTATCTTACCTGCTTATCCAAAAGAAAGTGTAAAACAGTTCATTCAAATTATATACCCATTTGCCCCTCATTTTGGAGAAGAGTGCTGGGAAATTTTAGGTGGCAAAACAACCATTTCCTACGAGCCATTCCCTGTTTATAATGAAGCTTATCTCATTGAAGACGAAGTAACAATTGTCTTTCAAGTGAACGGCAAGCTCAGAGGAAAAGCGGTTTTTCCAAAAGGGATTCAGCAAGAAGAAGTTTTAGCATTTGCCAAAAAAGATGAAAATGTAAAAAACTTTATCAAAGCTGAAATTGCTAAAGTGATTTACGTGCCAGATAAATTAATGAATCTGGTGACTCATTGAAAGTTCTTTACGATATTCTTTTATGCGTTTGGGCGCTTCTTATTGCCCCAAACGCATTTCGTAAAAAGTACAGAAAAAGTTTGCTTTATAGGCTTGGCCTAAAATTACCAAATATTCCTCTAAAGAAAAGAGGGGAGTATCGCATCTGGATCCATGCAGTATCACTTGGTGAAACAAAAGCGATTATCCCCCTTCTTGCCGAAATAAAAGATGCAGAGATCTATATAACCACTGCAACTCAAACCGGACAAACAGAGGCAAAAAAAATCACTAAAAATGCATTCTACCTCCCCATTGATTTTTCCTTTGTAATGAAGAAATTGGTAAAAAGAGTCGATCCCGACCTTTTTATACTCGTAGAGACAGACTTCTGGTACAATCTTCTCAGTGAGCTAAAAAAAAGAGGAGTAAAAACTGCCTTAGTTAATGGAAAGCTTTCTACAAAATCTTACTCTCGCTTCAAGTTCTTTAAGAGTTTTGCAAATGCACTTTTTGATAAAATCGACCTCCTTTGCCTCCAAAGCAATCTCGATAAAGAAAGATTTGTCAGTCTCGGCATAAATTCCGAAAAATTGGCAGTAACCGGAAACTTAAAATTCGATGCAAAAATAGCCCCATCCAATAGACAAGATTTGAATTTCCCGCAGAGTAAAAATCTCGTTACCATCGCTTTAACTCATAATAATGAAGAAAATCTCATCCTAAACGAACTCGAAAAATTAGAAGGATACACCTTTCTTTTAGCGCCCCGCCATCCAGAACGATTTAAAGAAATTTCTTTGCTCCTCAAAAGAAAAAAAATCCCTTTCCGCACAATCACCGAGAAACCTCTTCCAGATGAGCGCGTCATCCTCATCGACCAAATGGGCGTCATGGACGACTGCTACGAAAAATCCACCGCCGTAATCATGGGAGGCAGCTTCGTTCCCCATATCGGCGGCCACAACATCTTTGAAGCCGCCCGCTACAACATACCCGTCCTATTCGGCCCCTATACCCACAAACAAACAAGCCTTATCGCCGCGCTTCAACACCACCAAACCATTCAACAAATTCCCATCGAAAAACTCTCTTCAACCCTACAAACAACTCTAAACCAAAATGTTCAAAAAGACCCCGCCCACCTCCTAGAAACCCCATTTCAAGGCACTTCCCAAAGAACCTGGAAATTAATAAAACAAACCTTGTAAAAAACAAATCCAAATGTTACACTTCTTGCAAATGATATCGCGGGGTGGAGCAGTTGGAAGCTCGTTGGGCTCATAACCCAAAGGTCGGCGGTTCGAGTCCGTCCCCCGCTAATAACACACAACGCCAGTTCCAACTGGCGTTTTCCACATCTCCCACATGTGGCGGCTTAGCTCAGTTGGTTAGAGCAACGGAATCATAATCCGTGGGTCGTTGGTTCAAATCCGACAGCCGCTATACTTCCAATCAGTTGATACAAGACGCATTCAGTTAAAATCGACTTGATTGATTTATGGTAAAAGGTTATTTTATTCTGCCAACGGTGCACAAACGGTGCAACGAAGAATAGTTTTAACCAGCAGGCGCCATCCAACCTTATGTTAAAACAAACAAAGGTTGGTATAATTTTATGGCATCAATATTCAAAAGAAGACTCAAAGACGGTAAAGGTTTCAAATGGCGAGCTGTTGTTCGCATTAAGGGCTATCCCACCGTGTGTGAAACATTTGATCGCAAGCAAGAGGCGGAAGATTGGGGTAGAGAGCTCGAGCGAAAGATCAAGGCCGGTCAGTATAACTTTACTCAGCTCAAACAACAATCGACTCTTAATGACCTTGTAGAAAGATTCCTCTCTGATGGTGGGCTAGAACACCACCGCTCCAAAGAAGACACTCTCAGACATTTTAACTATTGGAAAGGAAGAATGGGGGAGTATGCCTTGGTTCATATTACTGCCGAGCTGATCGGAAAAGAGCGGAAGCTCTTAATGGAAACACCCACTTGGAAGGGGACGTCTAGAAGTCCAGCCACGACAAATAGGTACATGGCATCGCTTTCTTCGTTATTGACCTATGCAGTCAAGCAACTGAAGTGGATCGAGGAAAACCCTTGTCTCAATATGATTAAGTTTAAAGAGAGCAGCGGGCGGGATAGGGTTTTATCCTATGAGGAGATTCAGAGGTTGCTTGAGGCTTGTCGCCAAAGCAAGTCGCCTTACCTATTTTGCATTGTTCTTATCGGAGTTACCACAGGGGCTCGTCTTGGGGAAATTCTTGGATTGGAATGGCGCCACCTGGATTCAAACAACAAACTTGCTTTCCTCAAAGAAACCAAAAATGGCAGACCCCGAAGCATAGCCTTATCTGATGAGGTTGTAGAGGAGTTAAGAGCGCTGTATGATCTACGAAATCCACTTAAGCCACTCGTCTTTGCCAGTCGGGCTGCGTTTGGAAGAATTGATATCAAAAGAGCCTGGCAATTAGCCCTTGAAAGAGCTTCTATTCAAGATTTTCACTTTCATGATATTAGACATTGCTTTGCAAGTTTAGCTGCAAGTCAGGGGGCATCCAATTTAGAGTTAGCAACTGCGATGGGTCACAGAACCTTATCCATGCTACAAAGATACACCCACCTCGATGTAGAGGTGACTAAAAAATTTAGTAAACAAATTTCACAAGAGCTTCTGAAATCACAAGGAGATAGTTTATGAATCAAAAAAGTCTTATAGAGCCTGAAAAGGCAGATCTTACTACACCCAAGCAGCTTATAGAAGATCTACGTACTCTAATCGAGGACACACAGCAGTCTATAGCTACAACTGTCAATGCCGGGCTAACCCTTCTTTATTGGCAGGTAGGTAATAGAATTTTAACAGAAGTTGTTAAGGATGATAGAGCTGAGTATGGAAAAGAGATTGTCGTGACAGTGTCACGACAATTGACGATAGAATATGGCATCGGGTTTAGTGAAAAAAATGTTCGAAGAATGATTCAATTTGCCGAGCTTTTTCCTGATAGACAGATTGTCGTATCAGCGGTACGACAATTAAGTTGGTCTCATTTTACTGCTCTCATTCCAATAAAAGATGATATTAAAAGAGATTTTTATGCTGAAATGTGTCGGATCGAGAAGTGGAATGTTAGGACATTACGGAATAAAATTGATTCTATGCTTTTTGAACGAACCGCCCTTTCTAAAAAACCGGAAGAGTTGATTGCTTTAGAGGTCAAAGCGTTAAAACATGATGACCTACTTACCCCTGATTTAATATTCCGAGATCCCTATATCTTGCAATTCTTGAATCTCAATGACCGGTATCTTGAAAAAGACCTTGAAGATGCAATAATGCGTGAGTTAGAGCAATTTCTTTTAGAGTTAGGCACCGGGTTCACTTTCCTTGCTAGACAAAAGTGTATTACTGTCGACGATGAAGACTTCCATTTAGATTTACTCTTTTTCCACCGAGACCTTAAGAGACTTGTCGCTATTGAGCTTAAGCTGGGTGATTTTAAGCCCGAGTATAAGGGGAAGATGGAGCTATATCTTCGTTGGCTCGATAAATATGAAAGGCGTCCTGGCGAAGAAGCTCCAATGGGTCTTATCTTATGTGCTGGTAAAAAACAAGAGCGTATCGAATTACTTGAGCTTGGTAAATCGGGTATCCATGTTGCAGAGTATCTAACAGTTTTGCCTCCTAAAGAAGTTCTTCGGGAGAAGTTGCTGAAAGCTATTGAGCATGCTCGTAAGCGATTGGAGATCCAAAAATGATTCCAGATGACGTAGAGGTTCAAAATGAGCCTCTGAGTGATTTTGTCAGAGCGTTACTCCCTTCAGAGGAAAATAGTTTCAAGAGTTATATGCAAAACGAGTTTTGGAACCCTTCTGAATTTTCGGCCCTTGCAGCGGGATTAGATCCAAAAACATATAAAGCTGGGAAGGCAGTAGAGCTTTCTGATAAAGAGTTTGTGAAAAGAGCTAAAAAAGCCAATTGGATTCATGGGAGGCTCATAGATGACATGGAAAAAGAGCTTTGGCGATGGCAGCAATTTTTGGTTTTAGCTGGGGAGAGCATGTATGCAAGTCGTTGGATGTACCTGAAGTGGGCAGCAGAGACAGGGATAATCTTAAGCGATCTATTTTTTAATGCGCTTTTACCTTCGCTTATGCAGCTCTATTTTGAGTTTGGATCGATTAATACTGCTTTGCGAACGGAAAACATGCATTCCCCAAAATACCACAAAGCTTATTATCTTAGACAGGCGCAGGACCTTATTAAGCAAGAAGGGAATCTTCCTCCAACAAAGATCTACAATCATACGTATATGCAAAATGTACAAAGATACATTCGGGAGCTCGGCGGAAATTATAGCAAGAGAACAATCCTTGAGAACTGGTTGCCTGAAATATGTGATTGCCCTAGAGGTCGCCCTAAAATATCGAGCTAATTTGATACAAATTAGGCGTTTTCCATTATTTGAAAAATACGTAAGCAAGAACTATTTTAAGTATTTTTATTTCTCAAAGCACTTATATGTAATGCATTTTGATTTCTAAAGATGCGGGGGAAAATACGTAGTTAACTCCTTGTCAAAAATATCGTTGTACAATTGAGCCATGTTTAAACCAAACGGGTAATACCCAGGAGCAAATATGGCGAATTTTAGATATCTAGATTCTCTGCAAGTGACAACATGCGGAAAATATCCCTTTTCGATGGGACAATTTAGAAACCTTCTTCTTTACCGGCATAAAAATGGCCTTGAGGATGCTGTCAGAAAGGTTGGAAAGCGCATTTTAATTCGGGAAGATCTCTTCGATCTTTGGCTTGAGTCTAAAGCTAAAGGAGATAATCATGAGTAATTTCTATGTTGATAAGTTGGGGGTGTGGCATGTGCCACCTCTGAATGAAAAGGGAGAGCAACCGGACGCCATCCGTATATGCTCCCCACTTGAAGTTGTTGCAATAACACGAGATCACAATAACGAAAATTTTGGCAAATTACTACAGTTTTCTGATCCTGACAATGTAAAGCACTTATGGGCTATGCCCTTGGAGTTTTTAGCAGCTGACGGTCTTGAGTATCGTAAAATACTTATGTCTATGGGTCTTCAGATAGAAGAAGGGAAAAACATGCGGTCATTGTTATCGAAGTACATTCAAAGCATGAATCCGTCTAAGCGAATGAGGTGCGTCACCAAGCTTGGTTGGTATGAAGGCATCTATGTTATGCCAAACGAGGTTATAGGCCAAACCGATTCAAATGAAGAAATTGTTTTTCAATCTCCAAATCCTACGGGCATATTTTATGGCACAAAGGGGGATCTCCAGGATTGGCAAAAAAATATATGTCATTTTTGTGCCGATAATTCCCGTCTTTGTTTTGCATTATGTGCAGCATTTGCAGCACCAGTTCTAAATTTGTTAGATGAAGAAAGTGGAGGCTTTCATTTTCGAGGTCCGTCGAGTATCGGTAAAACAACTCTACTAAAAATCGCTACCTCGGTCTATGGGCCTAAGCGAATGATGCAAACCTGGAGAGCGACGACAAATGGTCTCGAGTCAGTTGCCGCACATCACAACGACGGCCTTCTTAGTCTTGATGAGTTAGCACAATTAGATCCCCGAGAAGCTGGCAATACAGCCTATCTTCTTTGTAATGGAGCAGGTAAAATGCGTGCAAGAAAAAATGGTGGAGCTAAAGAAAAGTACAGCTGGAGATTAATTTTTTTATCATCTGGTGAGATTAGCTTTCCTGATCACATTAAACAATCAGGCCAAAAAGTTCGAGGTGGACAGGAAGTTCGAGTTATCGATATCCCCGCCGATACTGGTGAGCATGGTATATTTGAATATCTCCACGGCTGCCCTGACGGGAGTTCGTTCTCAAGGGTTTTGGCTACTAATGCTGAGCTATATCATGGCGTAGCAGGAAGAGCGTTTATCAAATATTTAGCCGAGAACAGAGAAGCGGTAATTCTCCGAATTAAACTTCTTTGTCATGAATTTACAGAGCAAAATGCTCCTCCAAATGCAACCGGCCAGGTCCTTCGTGTCCTCAATAAATTTGCTATTATTGCGGCCTCCGGGAGTTTAGCGATAGAAGCTGGTATTTCAGATTTACCCGAAAATGAAGCCTTTTGGGCAGCATCACAATGCTTCACTGCATGGCTCAAGAATAGGGGAGGTGTATCTGCTCAAGAAGGTAAAGAAGCTCTTCTTCAAGTCCGCCATTTCTTTGAACTTCATGGGGATAGCCGCTTTTCCCCTTGGGATCAGAAGGATGAGGATTATCCTACAAAGACGATCAATCGGTCTGGCTATAAGAGAAATCTTGAAGGAGAGTGGCATTACTACGTATTTCCTGAAGCATTTAAACAAGACGTTTGTCAAGGTTTGGATTCGGAAGTAGTTGCCAAGATCCTTATAGAAAAAGGCTGGTTATTGCCGGATAGTGAAGGAAAAAGCTCTCGGCCTGAACGGTTGCCTTGCTCAGAGACATCGATAAGATGCTATCACTTCAATGGTCAGAAAGTCTTTTCAGATGAGAGTTGATTTCTGGTGTTACGTGTGTGACAGGGGTAACAAAAAAGAACCTTGTCACACGCGTTACACTTGTAACACCTATATGGAAGAAGGCCTGAAGAGCTAATTTTAAAATTTCTTTTAGAATCAATAAATTATCCTTAGAATTCTGCACTCTCCATCTAATTATCGTTTTAATCATTTCTTAATAATTAAACATCAAATACAATTCTGGATATTTATGACGTTCAATTTTGGAACATCATAAATAGTAATATTAATTTTTTTGACTAACTAAACGATTTAAATAATAAAATTTATTTTAATAAGACGTAGGTGTTTAAAAAAGAATGAATAAAATTAAAAATGATGCACACATCCAGGATTCGATTAAAGAGGTTATAAATAATTTATCTGAAAGCAGATTCATTTATGATTTGTTGGCTTCTTACGGCGTTCCTAAATCTAGCATCACAAAACTACAAGTGGGTTCATTAAATTTATCGAAACGAAAAAACGAAATCCTTTGGAAGAATAAATTATTTTTTAAAAACCCAGTTGGAGATCTTCATTCTGAAATTGATGCATTAAAAAATGAGCCTTCTATATTAAAGAACACCCCACGTTTTATCATAGTTTCCGATTATAGAACGCTTCTAGCTATTGATACTAGAACAGATGATACTCTTGATATTTCAATTAAAGAGTTAGTCGATCATTATGATTTCTTCTTGCCTTGGGCGAATCGAGAAAAAGTTAGACATAAAACTGAAACTTTAGCGGATATTAAAGCGGCTGAAAGAATGGCGAAGCTTTATGATGCTGTTAAAAAAGATAATCCAGCCTCAAGTGCTAAAAAAACCCATGCTATGAACGTCTTTTTCTCACGCCTTTTATTTTGTTTTTTTGCTGAAGACACTGGTATTTTTGAAGATGGAATTTTTACGGATACGATAGCGTCATATACTGAAGAAGATGGATCAGATTTGCATCGATACCTAAATAAGTTGTTTGAGGCCTTAGACAAGAAAACTAAGACGGCATATCCAAAGATTCTAAAACAATTTCCTTACGTGAATGGAGGGCTTTTTAAAGATAAAATTCCTTCACCCAAATTTTCTCATCGTTCGCGTAAAATTTTATTGGAATGCGGTGAGTTAAACTGGTCATCCATTAATCCAGATATTTTTGGGTCGATGATTCAAGCTGTAGTTGATCCCAACCATCGAGGTAACATGGGGATGCATTACACATCTGTTACAAATATCATGAGAGTAATAGAACCTCTTTTTCTAAATGCACTCTATTCAGAATTTGAAACCGTCAGAGGGGATTCTAAAAAACTTAAGAAGCTCTTGGAAAGACTGTATAGCATAAAAGTTTTTGATCCAGCGTGTGGTTCTGGAAATTTTTTAATCATAGCATATAAAGAGCTTAGGCGATTAGAGATGAAAATTCTTAAAGAATTGCAAGATTTCCCGTTATCTCAAATTTCATTAGCACAATTCTATGGGATAGAAATAGATGATTTTGCACATGAAATTGCGATTCTTTCCCTTTGGCTTACAGAACATCAAATGAATGTAGAGTTTAAGCAAATTTTTGGACAAACGCGCTCTTCTCTGCCTTTAAAAGAATGTGGAAATATCGTTCATGGCAACGCGACTCAATTAGATTGGGAAAAACTTTGCCTAAAAGATAGTCGATCAGAAGTTTACGTGTTTGGAAACCCCCCTTATTTAGGTGCTCGGCATCAGTCAGATGAGCAAAAAATGGATATAAAAAAATCACTAGAAATGGTTAGAGGCTGTAATAATTTAGATTATATTTCATGTTGGTTTTACAAGGCAGCCGATTATATTGCAAATACAAGGGCAAAATTTGCGTTTGTCTCTACAAATTCAATCTGTCAAGGTACTCATGCGTTGTCATTATGGCCTCATATTTTTGAGAAGGGTCTTGAAATTTACTTTGCATACCAGTCGTTTAAATGGACAAATCATGCAAAAAAAAATGCTGGTGTGACATGTGTAATAATTGGCGTAAGAAATCAAGAAAATGATGCTAAATATATTTTTAAAGACTCTGTTAGAGTTGAGGTTACCAAAATTAATTCAATTTTAGTTGATGCTGCAAATATTTCAGTACAGGCTTGTAGAGAGCCAATTTCAAAATTGCCTCCAATGACTTTTGGGAGTATGCCGAATGATGGCGGGCATTTAATTCTAGAAGACGTAGAGGTTGAACAATTAAAAAAAGCATTTCCAGAGTCAAAAAAATTCATTAAAAAGGTGATAGGCGCAAAAGAATACCTAAATGGAATTAGTCGCTCTTGTATTTGGATAGAAGAAAAACATCTTGAAAGCGCTGTCAATATACCACCTATTTTGGAGCGTATCAAAAAAGTAAAAAAATATAGGGAAACCAGTAAACGAGAAGCTACTCGTAAGTTAGCTCTATTGCCATATCAATTCGGAGAGATCAGACATCAAAAGAATAATGCAATTGTATTGCCTAGAGTTTCCTCGGAAAAAAGAGAATATATTCCTTTTGGATATGTCGCTAAAGAAGATGTTATTCTTGATTCTGCGCAAGCAATTTATAATCCCGAGCCGTATATTTTTGGGGTTATTTCTTCACGAATGCATATGACCTGGGTTCGAGCTGTAGCGGGAAGATTAAAAACAGATTACCGTTATTCTTCATCATTGTGCTATAACACTTTCCCCTTTTTGGAAATTACTAAACAACAAATGGAGTCTATAACAAATCATGTTTTTAATGTTCTTTCGGAACGCGAAAAGCATTCTGAAAAAACTCTTTCTGAATTATATGATCCCAAAAAGATGCCAGGTGGCTTAAAAGAAGCTCATCGTGAGCTTGATATGGTTGTTGAGAGATGTTATCGATCCAAACCATTTCAGAGCGATGAGGAGAGATTGGAGTATCTTTTTAAGCTCTATGAAAAAATGACAGCGAATGAATTTAAGGAGAATGATTGTGGCTAATATTAATGAGATTATTTATGGGCAAACAGGAAAAAGTATAAAAATAAATGCTATGGGCATGCGAGAGATGCAAGAACGTGCATATGCAGAAAGAGAAGCGCAATATTTGCTTATAAAAGCTCCGCCAGCATCCGGGAAGTCCCGAGCTTTAATGTTCATTGCTCTAGATAAAATCTATCATCAGGGGCTTAAAAAGATCGTTATTGTAGTGCCTGAGAAGGTGATTGCAAATTCATTTAGAAAGACAAAGTTATCATTGGATGGTTTTTTCGCCGATTGGGAACCTAATCCACAATATGATCTTTGTGGACCAGGTGTAGAACGAAATAAAGTGCAGTCATTAGTTGATTTTTTAAACAATGATGAAAAGATCCTTATTTGCACGCACTCTACATTAAGATATGCTTTTGAAGTTATTGAAACAGAAAGATTTGATAATATTCTGTTAGCAATTGATGAATTTCATCACGTATCAGCTGATCCTGATAGTAAATTAGGGGAATTACTGCGCTCAATAATGACAAAATCGAATGCTCATATTGTCGCAATGACAGGATCATATTTTAGGGGTGATTGCGTTCCAGTTCTTTTGCCTGAGGATGAAGCCAAGTTTACTAAAGTCACATATACGTATTATGAGCAATTGAATGGCTATACTCATCTTAAATCTTTAGGAATAGGATATCATTTTTACCAAGGCAGATATACATCGGCAATAGAAGAAATTCTTGATACAGATAAAAAAACAATATTACATATTCCTAATGTTCAATCAGGAGAGTCAACCAAAGATAAAAATAATGAAGTCGATATAATTTTAGATAAGCTGGGAAAAATTAGCTCGATAGATCCTGAAACGGGGATAATTTATTTAGAACGTTATGGTGACAGTAAAATTTTGAAAATAGCCGATTTGGTCGATGATACTCCACAGCGTCGTGAAAGAGTTGTCCAATACTTACGTCAAATCAAGAATCCGGATGATATGGATATAATTATAGCCCTTGGCATGGCTAAAGAAGGCTTTGATTGGCCGTTTTGTGAGCATGCATTGACAGTAGGATATAGAGGATCGCTTACGGAGATTATTCAGATAATAGGGCGATGCACCCGGGATAGTTATAACAAGACTCGAGCTCAATTTACAAATTTGATTGCACAGCCGGATGCAAATGATGATCAAGTCAAATTGTCTGTAAATAATATGCTTAAAGCAATTACTTGCTCTCTTTTAATGGAGCAGGTATTGGCGCCTAACTTTAAGTTTAAGACAAAGCACTCAGAAGAAGGTTCAGAAGCCGGGGAAATCAGAATACGTGGATTTAAAGAACCGAGTTCTAAACGAGTAAAAGACATTCTTGAATCAGACCTAAATGATATTAAAGCTGCCATTTTACAGAATGATACTCTTATCAAAGCTTTACCAGGAACAGTTGATCCTGAGGTGATTAATAAGATTATGATTCCGAGAATTATCAAGATTAAATATCCAGAGCTCACTGATAAGGAGATCGAAGAGGTTCGTCAACATGTAGTAGTAGATTCCGTAATTAAGACAGCAGAATTCAAAGAATCTGGTGATAAACGATTTATACGAATGGCAGGACAATTTGTAAATATAGATGAACTACATATTGATTTGATTGATAGTATAAATCCTTTTCAAAAAGCTTTTGAAATTTTATCTAAAACAGTAACGCCACGTGTGTTAAGGCATATTCTAGATGCGATTGAATCTACGCGTATTCAAATGACTGATGAAGAGGCTATGCATCTTTGGTCTAAAATCAAAAATTTTATAAAAATAAATCAGCGTGCTCCAAGCTTACATTCTACAGATCGTCTTGAACATCGAATGGCTGAAGCTATCATTTATCTTCAAGAGAAGAGACGTATGGCGGGTTTATAAAATGGATCACGAAGAGTTACTTAAATTGATTGAAGATGATGAGTTTGGAGTGTTATCAATCAAGCCAAAGGTTGCCGCTAATATTAGTGCGGAGGACAGACTTATTGCTGCTTTTGAAGAAATTAATGATTTTTTACGACAAACTAACCGGCAACCAACTGCAAATATAGAGGATATGATCGAGTTTGGTTTGTACAGCAGACTGAATAATATAAAAGAAGATAAATCTAAAGTTGAAATATTAAAAAAATATGATGAGTTTAGTCTTTTGCAAAACATCAAAATTATTAAGACGTTGGATGATGTTTTTGCTGACGATGACTTAGGGCTTTTTATAGAGGATGAGAATAGTATATTCAAAATCCAACATGTTGCAAAAGAAATTGCGGTTCCGGACTACATTGCAAAAAGAAAGCCATGCAACGAGTTTAAGAAATTCGAACATTTATTTAATGAGTGTCAATCAGATTTAGCCTCGGGAAAGCGTAAAATATTGCCATTTTCTAATGAGATTAGAAAGGGGCTCTTTTTTATTCTTAAAGGAGTTCTTCTTTATGTTTCTAAGGTTGAAAGACAAGAATTTGTCAACGGTAGATTAAATGCACGATTACACTGTATTTATGAGAATGGCACGGAATCAGATATACTTATGCGTTCTTTAGCAGCAGAGCTTTATAATGATGGCAGGCTTGTTACTGAACATGAAGATAAGCTTCTAGATGGCTTTAATATTGCTGAAAAAACTGAGAATATTGGGTATATTTATGTAGTTAGATCCCTCAGTGAAAGAGATGAAATTCGATCCATTCAAAATCTTTATAAGATCGGGTTTTCTCGCATGCCGGTGGAAGACCGAATTAAAAATGCTGAGTCTGAGCCTACATTTTTATTTGCACCAGTTGCTCCAGTGATCTCTTATCGTTGTTATGACATGAATTCACAGAAATTGGAGTCCCTTCTGCATAATATTTTTGGCGAAGTGTGCTTGAATGTAGATCTATTTGATAAGGATGGAAAACGCTACTTACCAAGAGAATGGTTTATAGCGCCTTTAGAAACAATAGAGCAAGCAATTCAGTTGTTATTAGATCAACCCATTTATGAGTCTAGCTAGAAGGAAATCAGTAAAAATGAGAAAGAAAAACACCTTATATCAAAACAATCAACCATTTAAGCTTAGTCGTTCTAAAATAGAGCTCTTTAATGAGTGTCCTTGCTGCTTCTATTTGGATCGTAAATTGGGTATATCGCAACCGCCTGGACTTCCATTTAATCTAAACAGCGCTGTCGATACTCTGCTTAAAAAAGAGTTTGATTCCTATCGTGAAAAGGGGATGCCACATCCACTTATGATAGAGAAGAGTATCAAAGCTATTCCCTTTCAGCACGAGCAGTTAGATGATTGGCGTAATAACCGAAGAGGAGTCATTTATTTGCACGAACCAACTCAGTTCATTGTTACAGGGTCGCTAGACGACATTTGGATTAATCAGGAAGGGGAACTTATCGTGGTTGATTATAAGGCCACAAGCAAGAAAGAAGAGGTAAGTATTGATGCAGACTGGCAGGTAAGTTATAAAAATCAAATGGAAATTTACCAGTGGCTTTTAAGGCGTAATGGATTTAAAGTTTCAAATACTGGCTATTTTATTTATTGTAATGGCAAGAAGGATGTAGAAGCCTTCAACGGTCGTTTAGAGTTTGATATTTCAGTAATTTCTTATGAGGGGAGTGATGAGTGGATAGAGCCTAAACTTCGTGAGATCCATGATTGTTTACTTTTGGATGAGATTCCTTCTCCAGCTCCAACATGTAAATTGTGCGAATATCGACTTGCTGTAAGTCAGATTCTTGATTCAAGCGCCGATTAAATTTTTAATTCGGTTATGATGAAGAAGGATTTTCCCTAATGATTTCGATAAAAAAAGGAGGAGTATGGGTAAGTGGCAAAGATATTGGACAAAAAAAGGGCATATTCCAAAACAAATTGTCGAACAGTACAAGGATAAGACGATAGACATTTCCGATTTCTATGACGGTAGGGAGTATCCTTTGGTTGATGGGGAAGAGGATACTACTTGTGGCTTATGGCTAAAGCTCTTTTCAGATAAGGTTCGATTTGCTCTTCCAAGTGATGGTATTCATTACTCATATTCTACTCCGGTCGAGATCACTAAGTGTAATTATGGTGGCGTGCGCCATTGGGTTCTTTGTCCAAACAAGCATTGTAGAAGACGATGTAAGAAACTATACATGAATGTTGACGGCTACTTTTTATGTCGAAAATGTCTTAAACTGGGGTATTTTTGCCAGAGACAAACCAAAGTAGATAGGCTGATCAATAAAAAATGGGCATTGGTTGAGAAACTTGGGGCAAAGGACTATTTTATTGCGGATAGGGAGAAGCCAAAGGGTATGCATTGGAGTACTTTTAATAGAAAGAGAGAGACTATAGAGTATTTACATGGTGAGGCAAATATAGCCATGTTTGAATGGATGGGATGGGATATTTGATTAAAAAAAGGTGCATAAACGGTGCAATGCACCTCCCAAACAATCATTTTTAATCAGCACAATCCGGTTGCTATTTTCAAGAGAAGCCTTTATCATTGGGCTTATTAAGGTTGGATAGTGATGGATAGAGGGGAATGCCCGCTCCATCATAATCCGTGGGTCGTTGGTTCAAATCCGACAGCCGCTATACTTCCAGTTAGGTATCTCAATTATGCAAAAAGACTACATGATGCGAATCATCGAACAATTTGTTTCTGCAATTTTAACCATAACCCGGTACAGAAAGAGTGGAGAGAATAAATAAGCTCGACAACTAGCACGGACAGCTGCAAATGATTTTTTAAAAATAGACATTGATTTGCTATGTTTTTTTGCTCCTGACCAGATCATGCACTATTTTACCGACTTTTCTAATCAGATTGAAACTGACAAATGTGTCTTAGCAGCCGATTTATTTTATGAGTTAGCGCTGATTGAAGAGGCCGAAGCTCAGCCTGCAACTGCGCTTCATCTGAAAATGTTATGTCTACATCTTTTGACAATTGCTATTCCAAAGGATTTGCAATTTCAACAGCCTCAATATTATTAGAAAGTTGCACTTCTTGCCAATGCGTTAAAAGATCAATCCACTTCGGAAACAGTTCTTGAAAACTTACGCTATTACAATGAGTTCCTTATAAAGAGTGTAACGTCTGATAAGCAGATGTCCTAGAATCTCAAACTGCATAACTGCATGCCTGACACCGAATACTAAGATATATTCATAGAAATCCGGTTAGGGCGGGTATTGTAAGTTCACCTGAAGATTATCAGTGGTCGAGCCATAACGCATATATAAAGTGAAATGTAATTAGCTGGATTAATACTAATTTCGGTCTTTCAAAATTTGCAAATCCTGAATTTGATCAATCTTTTGAATACAATAAGTTTGTATCAGAAATGGAAGAC
>JACCDG011325157.1_pt1 | contig 120063 bp, 220 predicted proteins | sample 7442471 | NCBI WGS metagenome assembly JACCDG01 (sample SAMN15323444, study PRJNA562643) | freshwater metagenome | isolation source: river surface water | place: USA:Blue River Watershed | collected 2017-08-17
CAGATTTAGCAAGAGTTGTCTTTGACAACGATTTTGCATTAACGTTACCAACGAATATAGCAGAGTGTTCTTTCACTAATTTGCTAGATAATTTGTGTAAAAAATCTAGTCTTTGATTTTTAATTTTACTATGTAATTTTCTGACAGTTTGTTTTTTATTTGCTCGTTGAGCAATTTTTAACTTAGCCTCAGATTTTCTATAGAACTGTTTAGCTTCTACTTTTAAACCGTCCGAAGTAGCTAAGAAATCTTTTAGTCCTAAGTCGATACCTATAGCTGATTTATCTTTGTTGTTAGGGATTGGTTTGGGTTCTTTTTCTACAACATTAAGACAAATATACCAACGACCTCTCGCATCTTGCGAGAAGCACCCTGTCTTGATTGTGTAGTTGTTTATCCCATAGCTATCCCACAAGCTAAAATAGTGACCGCTATATCGTATTTGACCATTTATATATTTGACAGAACTTGATTTAAATGGAATCCAACCTAAGCTACGTCTTGCACCTTTAGACACACGCCATTGCAATTTGGCTTTGCGAAATTGTTTGCGTCTTGTAACTAATTCTTCATTGATAGATTGTATAGTTTGACTATGCAAATCTAATCCGCAAGCTGTTGCTCCACTTGTGTAGTGATGCAAATCGTAAGCAGAAAATAATTTACCTGTACGTTTTAAGTGAGTATAACATAAAGCATTTCCGTAATTCCAGACAAAATTAACCTGTCTTGCTAACTTCGTTAGCAATTTGGAATGTTTGTCTTTGATTCGGAGCTTTATTGTTTTCATTCTTTACTCAACTCTTAATTGTTAGTAGTATATACTAATTTATTTTTGTGTCAACTAGTTTTACTCTTTTCATCCCTTGATAAAGCAAAGGGGTCTTTCAGTGTGAATGATAAAACATAAATACCCATGATTAACACCTCAATGTTCTAATAAAAATAAAAAGCCGTTTAATGCTCGGTTCATACAGTAACGTGTATCACTATTAATGTCAGTTTTACCGCCACTGTATAAATAATAGAGCCATAAATCTTGAAGATATAAAACATAAGCATCATCTTTAGCGTACCACATAGTAATCTCCTCTTGGTATATGTATATTATACATTAACACATACCAATAACAAGCTTTTAATTGTAACTAAATGTTAATCAAAATATTTATAAACTTGGTTAAATAATGGTAAAAATGATAAATTGTATTTATGATTCAATGCTAACTGTTAAGTATTTTACTATTTCATCGACTGACACTATATTGTGGAATTTTTCGTGAATAAATTTTGTAATAATATTACTTATAGTTAAATCAAAATAAACTTTATAAATGACATTTTGTGTATTTTTATCTAACGTGCGTATATAGTCAACTAACGAACTATCATAAATATCAAAATTTTTATATTTTAAAATAAATTCTGCAAAATATTTTGTTCCATTTACTTCTACTAATCTAAATATTGAATTATTTATTTTAATATATGAAATATTACCTGTTTCTAATAAATTAATATTAAATTGAATATCATCATCAATATTATCACTCAATGTAAAATCATAAAAATTTATTTTTTGCTGCCTAGGGCATAATTCTTCTAGTTTGCTGTATTCTTCTATTAATGAATTATCAAAACTGCTATAACACCTAATAGATGAAGTTAAACAATCTTTTAAGATAAAAGCAGATAATTCGGGAATAGTATAAAATGAACTTTTATGTATTATATTTTTCGTTATAAATGTATCTATTAGATTATTGATATGTTGGTTATTATTGAATGTATAATTTAGCATAATACGTTTCCTTCTTTTTATTAAGTTTTTACATAATACTATATTTAAAAATATTTGTCAACTAATTTTAAATATCAATTTAAATGCGTTTTAAGACGTAGTAATGAAAAGTAGTATCTTAGTACATCTTTTTCTTTATCGTGTCATAGAGGTGCTTTAAAGGCTCGTATAATTGATTTAATAAATGAATATATTAATTACTAATATATGATAATTATATTATTCATTTATATTATTCATTATTACTTTTATATTAAACTATTATTTTTTAGTAATAGTGAGCTTCGCTCACTCAGCTTCGCTGCTCTTTTTCTTACTTTTCTTTTATTAATAAACTACTTTTTATTACTATATTATTATAAATATATTTTTATATATTCTCTTATAAGAGTAACTGCTATAACTACTTAATTACATTAAGAAATTTTTTTATTTCACATAAAGCATTTATGTAAATCTTATTATTCACGTTAGTATTAGAAAAATAAAAAGCCCCTTTACAGGGGCTTTTAAAATTAACTAAATTCTGCTTTTTTAATCTCATATTTAATATAATTATCATCTTTCATAAATATCTCAATTGTATTAATGTTTTTAGTAAATCCATAAATATAATCTTCATCATATTCTTTTAATTTATTATCAACTAAATTTTCTAATTTACGATATACATCCTCATAATTTAATTCTGTTAATAATTCTACTTTTGTGTTTAAAAAGTTGTCTACACTGATAATTACATATGCCATAATTTAATCCGCCTTAAATGATAAAAATATGAGTTTTAAGACGTACTAATATAATTTAATATCTTAGTACATCTTTTTCTTTATCGTGTCATAGAGGTGCTTTATTGACGTGTATAATTGATTTAAATTTCAGAAATAATAAACTTTATATAGAATAATTTATTAGATGCACTAAATTCAGCCGACATATTATCGCTTGCAAACACTCCTTTTGTAGTATCATAAGGAGTGTTACAGTTAACTTCTACTTCTTCTATTTCATCAACCATAGTTTTTTGTAATTCTGTTATATCATTACTAGATTTAACAATACCTGTATCATATTTACTTGATGAAGGTGAATTACTTGTCGTCACTGAAAACCAATGTAAAACATACATGATGAATACTCTCTTGTTAATAACTTTGTGTGTTAATTATAGCTTGTTAAAATATTTTTAACAAGCTTTTAATTGTAACTGATTATTACATTTTATAGTAAAATATATCACGCTTAATGTCGTCAACAGTCTTGTATAATTGATTTTTAATATCATATAACATAGGAGAAGGTAACATGACATTTAATAAAGCATCTGCTTCCGCTAATACTTCATCTGTAATTGTTACATTTAAAGATTCGATAAAATTTCTAATTAAATTATTATCACTTAAATTCACACTATAATATACCATATTTGTATTATGATGTAATGTAATGTAATCAGCAAGAGTTTTACCATTGAATCCATTGTTATAAAGATTAGAAGTTTTTGCGGTTACTGAGGTAGCCATATTAAATACTCACTTTTAAATAACTTTGTGTGTTAATTATAAAAAGAAAAGCTTATATTGACAAGCTTTTCTTTGTAACAATATGTAAACTAGAAATTCAGTTTACTTTCATCAAAATCTAACTTATATTTTGATGCTATTTGTTTAAACTGTTCGTTCCATTTTTCTATTGGTTTAGTATCATGCACCCATTGACAATCAGATAAAAAACGGGAAATTTCGCTATTATACGCATCAATTCCTGACAATACTAAACATTTAGATACTTCAATATTATGTGCAGGTAATGTTTCTAAGTCTTCGTAATAATGTTTATCTTCGATTAATGCACCTACTGCACATTTAAGATTATTAGGACCTCTATAGAAACATTGATTATTTTCTATTGACTTCTCCTTTTGTTTGTCTAAGTGGTCAATAATTTTATTAAAAATGCTTTGTAAATTTTTTAACATAATACACCTTAAATGGTTAGAATGCTGTTACTTTATCAAATGATAATTCATGGTTGATTATACTTACTATTGAATTATCATTTGATTTATTCAAAATATTACGGACATTAACAATTGCTTCATTAGCTTTACTCATACCGTGTACTTCGGGTAGTGACGCAATAACACCTAAAGCCTCATCACCCAAACCATCCCGTAAAATTTTAGAATATACCTCTTGTTCTGATGCTTCTAAAATTCGTAAGCAATTAATAATAATTTGTGATAATACATATCCGTCTAAACTATTAATATCAATAGATGCGGTATCAAAATCTTCAAGACTTTCTAAAATTTGGCCAATATTCATAGTATTAAATCCTGTAATTAATTAAAACAAATAAGAATAGTTATTAATTCATCTAAAATTTGTTTTGGTGTGATTGATAATGTGTATTTTAAGCTAATGTGTATAGCAAGACTATCTTTTTTAAGTGACGGTATATGAATACCCTGTTCTTTTTCGATTACTTCTAATATATCAATAATAGCATATTTTAGTAAGTCATAGCGTTTTTTATAATATGTGTCTAACTCATGTTGATTAGTAATAGATGATACAATACGAGGATATACTTTTTGGCAATCTGATTTATTGGTAAATAATCCTACTTTTTTACCTTCTACTAAACCATGATAAACATGATTAGGTAATACAGCAGGTAACTTGTAAAAATCATTAAGTTTTTCATTAATCATTGCTAATACTAATACTTCGTTTAACATGGTTTATACTCATTAAGTTAGTATATAAATTATAAAAGAAAGACTTGCATTTAACAAGTCTTTCTTTGTAACCAATTGTAATCAATTGCTAGTGATTAAATTAAACATTTCCTCGCATTTGTTGATAATCTTTTAATTAGTTCATCAAGCCTTCATCTGTATAAGTAGAGTGTAACTCTTTAAAAAATGAAGGATACTATAATTACGCAATAGATTTTGCTAAAATTGTGTAATTAATTTTGATATTATTACTTTGATATGTAATACTATCATCACTAATAAAAGTTACTGTTGGATTTAAGAACATTTTTTTATTATGTTCTTTTATAAATTGTTTACATTCTTCACGACTAATATAAGGACCCATCGTAGAACCATCATAACCATTTTTAGTATTACTTTTTACTGTAACAAAGTATTCTGTTTTCATTGCAGGTTACTCAGTAGTGTTTTGATATTGTCATTATAACATTAATAACTATAATGACAATTATTAGATTGTAATAAAATGTTAATCACATTTAACAAAGTTATTATTTTCATCATTAATCATTATTAAATATCCTATTTACGTTTAAATTTACTAACATCAGTTGTTGTAAAAACTTCAATACCAGTCTTTTCTGATACACATACTTGGTTAAAAGGTGATGTAGTATTAAGCGTAAACTTAATAAAATCAGGTCCTACTTCTTCATTACTAATTAATTTATTAGGACGTAAATAATCTAATTTATTTTTTAATAATTCTAAAAAAGTAATATATGACATATTACTTGTAGGTAAACGATAAACTGATACGTTATCTAATTTTATTGTTTTACCCCTCAATCCTAATAATTTAGATAAATAACGCATTGGATTTTCATTTAATAATTTAGGTACTGACATGATAAATTCCTCAAAAAGTTATATGTATATTTTAAAAGAAAAGTCTTGTTTAAACAAGACTTTTCTTTGTAATTATTTGTAAACTTATGATAATCCTTTACTTAACGCTAAAAGTGTGTTTAATACGCTATTTACATCTTTATCTAGTAATGATGCAAATAGCTCTTTAGCTTCACGTCTTTTATCACCATTTTCGCCTATATAATCTTTTTCATTCATTAATTCTTCTTTATAAAAAAAATTAGTCTCAGGATTAACGTCATCAAAATCAATTTGGTAAAATTCACCTGTTTCTTCACCTGTACCACAAAAAGTTTTACTTTCAGAATCAATAATTTCAATAGTAATTCCTTCACAATCGTCCATAATGATTGTATTAGCTTCACTTAATAAAATTTCAACAAGACTTAAATTTTTCATTAACATAGTCATAGTAAATACTCTTTTATATGATGGTTACTTTGTGTGTTAATTATATAAAGAAAGACTTATCAAAACAAGTCTTTCATTGTAACATTATGTAAATTAAACAGTAATTAATTTTGGATTGTATCGTGTAATTACATTAGTAATACGATATTCTTGGCCGCCTTCTGATTTCCAGTACATTTGGTCTTTTTTCCAATTACGTTTAAGACGTTTATATTGCCATTTAGTTTCATTGTTACATGGTATAGAAAATATATACCAAGCATTTTCTACTAATTTAGTATTATATTTTTCTAAAAAGTAAAAGCAGTTACTACGCCACTTACTATCATCAGGAATAGTAGACTTTTCTAAAATACGTTTAGGACAATCATACTCGCAAGGGCTGCAAGTTTCTTCAATACTTTTATATCCCCATTCTTTATCATAGGAATTTAATAAAAATACAACAATAACTCGGTCTTTTTCTACTTTAACTACGTTACCAAAATCGTCAGTTACGTTTAGATTAATTTGGCATAAACCATACAACACATTGCCTCGCAAAGAATGGTCAATCAAAGTATAAGCCTTCACTAAGTAATTGACTAATTCTTTTTTAGTGTTTGTAGTGTTTGGATAGAACCAACCCATGATGAATACCTCTAATAAGTAACTTTGTGTGTTAATTGTATAAAGAAAGACTTGCTAAATCAAGTCTTTCTTTGTAACTAATTGTTAATAGTATATACTAATTTATTTTTTGTGTCAACTAGTTTTACTCCTTACATCCCTAGCTAAAGCATGGGTCTTTCAGTGTGAATGATAAATGAAAAATAATAAATTGACAAGTATTTCATTGTATGAAATTTGTTAAAGGTATTGTATCATACATAGTTGCTTTTTCAGATGAAAACATTACTTGTGTAATTAATTCTACTACATAGTTTTTTCTAACTTTATAGATGACTAAATGAAAGTCATTATCATGTAAAAGTTGTAACATATTGGGTTTATTAGTCCATATATCAAATATATGTTCTAATTTTTTAGTACCAAATCTTGTATCTAGTTTATATGTAAATTCACTATAGATTTTCTCTATATTTAATTCTCTAGCTTCATCAAGTGGATAATTAGCAATACCTAATAATTTTTCACGTATTTCACGTATTTCACTATTATAAAAGCTATGTTTATATTCGTTTCTTTGTAATATATTAATTGCAGTAAAGTGACCACATTTTGCGTGTTTGTGTTCAATACGATATACTAACATTTTAACATCTCTAATATTGATTCTTCTGCAATTAATACTGCATTTTCACTATTATATACAATTTGTGTTTGTAATGCAATATATTGTGATACCTTATAAGTAGATAATACAAAATTACATTTGTGTAATGTTTCAAAAAATAAATTAGAACATTTATTTTTATTTTTATCTATACACCAAAATGTTAATAATTGTTCAATAGATTTACACCCAAATTTACCATTAAACATATTCATAAAATTTGAATATGCGTGAAATCTACTAATTAAATATGCTTCATCATCAGGGTGATTATTATTCTCACATATAATATCATAAACATTTTCTATGTATAAGTGAATTATACTTATAGGTAGTACATTATATAAATTACTTACTTGAAAGAGACCGTCTTTAGTTTCTTTTTGTTCAATACGATAAACTAGCATATAATTATCTCAGTTTAAATAGCATTAATTAATAAGTCATTTACTTCATTTTCATCACATTTATAAAATCCGTTAATGTTTTCAACAATACCCTGATATTTAATTAAGTGCGGTAATGCAGTTAATCTAGTCCAATTATAAGTAGAACCAGTACGGTGATATTTAATAATATTAAAAAAATCTTCATGTGACATTTCTGTACTAAAAAGAAATATAAATGAATAAAATTTATCATCACCAAAATCTAATTTCCATTGAGAATCAATTACAATATAATTTAATATGTTAAAGTTATGTGTATTATCATATTGTCTTGCTTTAACACCTAAAGATTCACTTTCGCCATGTAATGATAATATTTTATTTCTAGTATTAGCAAATCCTGCTGAAAAGGTATTTTCGTATAAATCAGTTGTATTTACGAAAGTATCGTACAAATCTCTATGTACAATATGTTTATTAAATATTACTAATAAAGGTTTGTCTGTATCAAACATAATAAATTTCATAATAATACCGTTTTCTAAAATATGATTGTATAATAACACATACTTTTCAAAATATGTGTTAACTTTTGTTATTTGATTTTTATATTACCACTTAATGACTTAGCATTTTTTATTTCACTTGCTTTAATATTACCACTTACGGTACTAGCAGTATCAATATTACCAGTATCATTAATTTCGCCACTATTAGATTTTATTTCAGCAAAAGTTAAATTAGTGCTATTAACATTAATAGTACCCGAATTAGTTGTGCATTTTTCAACTTTACCAAATACATTGATTGTAATATTATTTGTACTCACTTTTTCTATGTCTCCGTTAATATTTATTTTTGTTATATCACTTATACTAATAGAAAATAATTTTTTATCTTTTTTATCACAAAAAATAATATTATTATCTTTTGTTTTTATTAAACCACATTTTTCTATAACGATAACATCATTTTTTGAATATACTTCAACTGTGCATTCATTGTTCAATATACCCGACATCATATTAATATCAGCATTATTAGTAGAAGTAATAATTGTATTATTTGTAACTATATTATCTTTACAACTAATACTTCCGTTATATGCAATAATACTAGGTTTATTATCTGAGATAATAATCTTGCGTAATAATTCTTTTAAAATAGAAAATAATTTATCCAATTTAAACTCCTGAAAAGAGGACGTAGTCCTCTTTATTATCTGTCTAATCTTTTACATTGATACTTACCGTCTAATGATAATGAACTTGTGCCAATTACTTTAACAATTAATAGAGTTTTATCAGGATTACGCATTAATTCATCACGACAAAATTTACTAGCTTCTAACTCAGAAATAAGAGGCTCTTTATTCATACTAAAGCCAAAGCTAGTATCAATTACCATAAAAGTAGCTTTAGATTTTTCTTCGGTATAATATTCAATGCAATGATTATTAAATATCATCAATTCAATGTTAAGCTGACTAAAATACACATATTTATCATTATTTTTATTTTTAATTTGCCAACCAGTTTTATTTCCTACAAAAAGTTTAAGTTTTAATTTGTTAGTATGTTTATCAATACTATGTAATTCTTTTTTATGACTATCATAAACATAATTATTATAAGGGGAGGGTAATTGCCAATATTGTTGATTTTTTGACATTTCCTCTACTTTATTTTTTACTAGAGTTTTATCACCGTCTAATAATTGCTTTTTACCTAAACATTCTTCGACAGTAAATTCTAAATGTTTTAATTTATTATTTTCTAACAATTCATTAGTTTTATCTGCTATAAATTGTAATTTATTTTTTACTAATCGCTTTTGGTCAATAATTTTATCTTCTAACTCAATATTTTCTTGAACATCAATAACGGGTGTTACTGGTTTTAATGTACGATTAACATCTTTTTTATTATTAATTTCGTCAATATTGATAAATGTTGTTGATAACATACTACGAATTTTATCAAACGAAATTCTAGTACGTTTTCCGTTTAAACTTAAACGAAATGATGCGTTATTATCACTAATAATAGTAGTGATTTTGTTTTTATTAACACTAATTAAAGTTAATTTACCATTATCTTCAAAAGCATAGTAATTAGGAAAATTAATTAATTGATAAGCATTAGTCATTTTTTGTCTCTTAAAAGTTGATAGTTAATAATAACATTTTTATGTAAAATGTCAATTAAAATTAATATGATTTACTGTTGTGGTATTAGGTGTTAGTTTTTGCTTTAAAAGTTTTTCAGCATCCATTGATTTAGGAGGAATAGGTGAAATTTTTGAAATAGTGATTGTATTGTCACTCCATAAAGTATAATCAATTTCATATGTGTCAAAGTTATGTTCAACTTCAATACAACTAATTTGTGATATTTTAGCCATAAATACAACTCTTTTTAATAAGTGATGTTATTAAATAATATTTTCAAAAAAAATACAACTAATTTATTGTTACATTTTGTAAATTAAAATTTTTCTGAAATTCTGTTTTAATTATATGCTCAATTATTCTTAAAGATTCTCTCGGAAACTTTTTATTCCAATCATCTTTTATATTTTTATTTTGTAATGAATTAAATGTCATGCTTCGTATTTCATATCCATATGAAAAAAATGATTCAAAATCTGATACTATACCTTCACTATCATAATAAACCGACAATTCAGTAAATTCTAAAAATACATGATTAATATCAAGGTCTAACACTTTTTTTATTTTAAATTTTATTTTTGTATTTTTCATAGCATTAATTTTCTTTAACTCAACAGCAATTAAATATGCAAAATGACCGCAACCTCCATAGTTAATATATTTGTAAAATGATTTTCGTTTTAATATATTTGTAATTTCATTAAGAGTTTTTATTAAATTTTCTTGCATATTTTTACTTTTTTATTAAGAGGGAGATAATCGTTAGTATATTGATTCCAACCAACCCAAAATCGTTTTAACATAAAAAAACCTCATTTATTTATTGAAGTTTTATTATAACACAAAAATAAATGAGGTTTGTTTTTTTTTGTAACTTATAAAAAGTTTTCGTGTCCTACAATATTAGCAGAATGTAAATTTGTATCAATATACATTGGTACACGTAAATCAATACCATTATCTAAATGTGGTTCAGTTTCACTAATAGAATTATGTACGCTATGTACTCTCCATTGCATTTTCCCACCTAAATTTTCTTGGGTGAATACACCCCATTTACCTTCATGTTTTTTTGTAAATTGTACTTTAGTAGGTACTACATCAGGATTTGCTTCTTTATATTGGGGTCCTGTTGGTATTGTAGATTTTATTTTTGCTGATGTTACATTTTTTGGTTTGGTATTATATAATCTATCTAATTCTGCATTTCTTGCTGATACAGAATCTTTGATAATTTCACTTATACTTCTTTTTGGTGCTTTCATTTAATATATCCTTATATTTAATAATATTGTCTAATGTGTATGGATAATCAGATTTATTTATGTAAAAATCTGTTATTTCCCAAGTATTGATATTATTTATTTCAATTTCTATCAAAACTGAAATAATAATAATACTTGTATTATTATTTAATTGATTATATATTTGTGTCAAAACACCATTAGATGTTGTATATAAGTAATACTTATAGTGATATTTTTTATTTATATTTAATAAACATTGTGCTATTTCAATTGGCATTACTGACATTATTTTCTCCATTATTTTCAAAATCACATAAATATTTAATCTTTTCCCATAAAGCATATAAATTTGAATCATTTAATATAATAATATCATTTTTATCTTTTAAATGATAAAGACCTTTTTCAGAAATATGTATTTTTTTACGCCATACTTTATATTGTATTTTTAATTTATCAAAAAACGAAGGATAAATAGTGCTATACTCTCTAGCAATAAATATGACTTTAGCATTAATTTGACGAATAAAATTAAGTTCATTTTCAAATCTTATATCATCTATAATTATCATAACTTCTTTATTTAATGTTTTTTCTATTTCTTTTAATTTTCTTATACTATTATTAGTTGCATTAATCCATAAGTTACTATTTAATTGTCGTATAAAATCAGTACCAAATGAAGTCATTAATAGTCTAGGAGTTGCACCTATTTCTAATATTTCTTTTTCTTTTAATTTTGGGTCATTAAAATATTCTAGTGATTGTTCTTCACTACAATCTGTTACTTCTTTAACAAAATATGCTAGTATTTTTTTAATAGGTAGTGCAAAATGTAATTTCACAATATGATAATCATCTTTATACATTTCAATAATTTTTGAGGCGACTTCACTTTTTCCGCTATACTTAATACCTGCTATTCCAATAATTTTCATATATAATCCTTTATGTTAATACTTTTATTAATCTTTTACTGTAGATTTATTTAATCTATTTTATCAACCAAGCCGTAAATATAACTGCAAAACCTCGTCATTTATGGCGAGGATATAAAGAACATTCTTGCGCTCGGACATGAGCGTCCAGTAGTGGGAATCCCCTCGCTTTAGAGAGGGGAGGATGTCAAGCTTCTATGACAAATTGAGATGCTTGTATTTCTTCTAATGTATCTGCCCTTGTTTTATCTAAACGTAATTCTACAAATCTTGGTAAAAATAAGGAGTATGTATCATTATTCTCGCCTTTAATTAATTCATTAAATCTAACAGTGATAATATTATCAATAATAGGGTTACTTAACCATTCAGACCTTTGTTTATCACTTAGCCCTGAAATATTAACTAAAACTTTTTTATCATCAGACACGCATACTAAAGAGCCTATTAATCCGTCATATTTATTATCATGTGCAATATTATAACTAACAACCTTTAATTCACATTCTCTAGCAGCTTTCATTTTTACTTGGTGCTTAACTCTATCACCTTTCCAATGTCCGTCAAACTCTTTTAATATTAGACCTTCTTTACCTTCTTTAATAACAGTAATAGCTAATTTTTTAGCTTCATCTAAAGAATTAACAACGACTGTTTTAGCTATTTTATATAAAGGGTTATTTGCAATAACTTCTTTAACAATTTTAAAACGTGTTTCATATGGGATATTTAATGTATTATTTTTTTCATCTTCGGTAATAATATCCCAAATATAAAATACTACTTCATGTTGTTCAATATGTGTTTTAGTACCCTGCAAGCAAGAATTAGCAATTCCATTAGATTCTGCTCTAGGTAATTCTTTACCATTTTCATCTAGGAAAATCATTTCACCGTCTAAATAAAATTTAGAGCCAGTAACATTAATACTATGTTTCTGATAAGCTTCTTTAATATTACATAGTAAATTATTAACAATATTATCAATATTAGTATTATTAGGTTTAATTATTTTTCCTGGACGAGTTTTAAGTATTAATGCGTTACCATCTAATGTATGCTCAATACGCATAGCATCATATTTAATTTGTGCATATAACGGAAATTTTAATTTATCTAAAATTTTTGGTTTTCCGGGAGAACACAACATAACTAAATGGTCATCAACAATATGATGATTAAGGGCTTTACGAAATGTTGCTAAGTCTGCACCAATATCAAAACTTTTATTAATAATCATTTTTAATAAATTTGCAGTTTCAATATTTTCAGAGGATTCTAAACTATATTTTACTAAATCTTTTGCATTGTTACCTGTAACATCTCTATTAATTAATAAAGGTAAAGTAAATGTTAAATGATGATTAATGTCAAATGAATCTATTGTATTTTCTATTTTAAATTTAGGAATTTTAGCAATATTAAAAGTTATATTATAGTCAAATACTAATGTACAAATTTTTAGTAAAGTTTCAAAATCATTACTATTAAGTTTTTTGACATATTCTGTTAGCAATTCAATTTTACGATTAGATGATGAATTGTTTTTTATTTCTATTAATTTATTGTGTAATTCTATTGTATTAAACATTATTATTTCCTTTAGTTATTTAATGTAAAAAGCACACTTAAAAAGTGTGCTTTTATTTAAACTATGTATTGGGTTGAAGTAACAGGGTTAATTTATACTCTTTATATAACTTACCATTATTTTCTGCACCAATTACAGTTAGTGTATATGATTCAATTGATATTTCATAATCATTTAAGCCACTATTTTCTAAGTGAGTACAAATAGCCATTTCAGGTAAGCTTATATTTAACTGACCCTCTCCTTCTAATTTTTTATGATTAATAAAATCCCAAAAATTATTACTAGACACTAATTCAAGTTTAATATAAGTTTGTTTAAAAAACAACCACTTTCGTTTACTAATAACGTTAAACTTACGTTCTGTTAATTTTCGATTAATCATTCGTACAAGACTAGACGGAGCAAACTTAGCTAAATTTTGTTCAGTAAATTGACGTGATACCAATTCTTTAGAAACATAATTGCCTTTAGTCAAAGTATTCATATTAACTACCATTCAGTTGTATTATTCGCTAAGTATAACATAAAAACTTATGAAGTGTGTAAGTTTTTGTTATTGACATCCTCTCCTAGCTAAAGCAAGGGTCTTTCGGAGTGAATGATAAAAAAGTAACGTATCTGTTATTAATACTTAATTTTGTATAAATATAATTTTCTACTTTATCTAGGTCTAATGTTATTAAATCATTTTCATTTAATATATTAGCAGATGTTATATTATTAAAATAGTAAGGATATATTAAAAACATTTATCAACCTGTATTTTTTAAAGGGTAACGATAGACTAAATTTTTAGCAAATTTATAACAACCTTTTTCAATCCATGTTTTGGGCTTATTTAATTTAGTAATTTTAAAAAGGCGGTACCCTGCTTCATCTTCAATTGTTAAAATGTTTCCGTTAGAAAATTTTACTGTATGTAATGACATTTTATTTTTCCTTTAACCGATGTTTATTTTTAATTAAAAAATTATAAAATTTAATAATTGTATCAGTAAAATAATAAGAGTCGGCTTTATCTAATTTATCCCAATGATAATATTCTTTAGCTAATTTCATTTCAATTGAGTTATTACTACAAATGAAATCATACTCAGGTGTGTTTGACATTTCATACGCCCACATTATAATAAAAAGATAAACGATAATATGAATCTTGATAGTTTGACTCATATTTAAAATTAATATCACTTATACACTGTTTAATATCTAACTTATCAAAAACTTCATTGACTATTTTTAAACATAATTCATTAGATATTTTTATATCATCGGTATCAAAGTCCATATTACAAAAAATTTTTCATGTGATAAATTTTCTATATTACTAACATTTTTTTTAATATTAGCTATAATGCGTTGTTCTACTTTATTATATAAATTTTTGTATTGAATTTCTATTGTATTTTTACGTAATTCTTTTATTTCGTCTTTAAATTTAATCATAATTATCTCATTTTTTTAAAAAATATTATAATAAACAAAAAAAAGACTTTTGTAAAGTCTTTTAAACTAATAGCAGCTAATGCAGATATTAACCAACCTGCAAACAGAATTTTATTCTACATATAATCGCCCTCAAGTAGGTGGTATATTCTACCACCTAAACCAAAAAATTATTTACCCCAAGCTTGGTCGTCCATAATACTGATTACAGGCATACCATCAAAATTTGGTTCTTCAAATGTTACATCATCTACTGCTTGCTTTTCATCTTTTCCGTTTAAGAAATATTTTAAACGAATAATATATGCTTTAGTAGTAGAATTATCAATTTTCATTTGTCCATCATAACGTACAGACATAATTTCAATAGACTCAGTTAATTCTAATTTAGTAACAACTTTAGTTAGAATTTCAGTCTTGATTGTTTCTGCACTAAACTCTTTTAATTTACTAAATAAAGGATGTTCTGATTTAACAATAGTAACAGAAGTAAATGCTGTTTTTTCTTTGTTGTATGTCGAAACATCAGAGGAATCGTTAACTAAATTTTCACCTAATAATGTTGATAACGGTTCAACTACGCTATCTTGTGTTTTAGCAATAATAGCAGCAGTATTAGCTTGAATTAATGCAGCAATGTTTAACATTTTAAAATCTCCGATGATTGATAACATTTAACTTTTGTCTAGTTAAACTTATGTCTAACTTTGTATGAAACTATTATATAAAATTAAACTAAACTTGTAAACAACCTTGATGTAACTAAATGTAACTAATTTATATCCTAATTAGATTCATCTTGTATAGGTTGTAATAAGTGAATATGACCACTCCATCCTGGAATAGATATCAAGGCTTTGTTAAATCTAATCTACCATAAATATCATTATAAGGAATATCATCATTGCGACTACGATAACCACTTAAATATACTACAGAAACATAACGGTCTGTTTATATAATATAGTACCTGACCCCATGCGTTTATTTCCACGATGCCATTCATCTACTAAAAAGAATATAGTATCATCACAATTTACAGTTTCTTTAATTATTTCAATTAAATCAGGCATAATATCACCTATTAATGAAAAAGAGGGGAATCCCTCTTTTAATTTTAGTTAATCCAAGATGATAAATCTTGGTAGCAATAACAAGCCTTTAATAATTTAACTAGCGATTCACGCAATTCGACACGCACATTTTTATTACTTTCTTCTGCAATCGTAAACATTTTATAAACTAATGGATGTAATTTTTCTAAACGTTTAACGTATTTATGTTCATCAAGCGTTGCGTACAAATGACGTGCAATAAAATTAATGTTAAAATAAGGCTTTTTGTTTAAGTACAAAGTATTAGTTTGTTTAGAAATTGGAGTAAAAGCCCGTGAAGTTTGTACTTTGGAACGGGTTAATAAAAGATATAATAAATTAGCAACTGCATTTTTTGATACATTGCTACTATAACTAAATTCACAAGCTTCACATGTAGTATTTTCATTTAAATATTGAATCCAAACTTCTTTAATTTTTAAAGCAGTTTCATTACCCACTAAGTATTTTGACATAATATTATCTCGCTATTTATCATTAGTATAAGTATAAATACGTGACAGCTTATTGTCACGCATATATTTGTAAAGTTTAATTAACTACCCAATTAATTAAATTGGTTTTGCAATACGCTTCATTAGCTAAATTGTTGGCTAACTCACGTAAATCTTTATATAAATTAGGATTGTCTAATAATGCTAATTCATACATTTTAAATAATAATGGGTTTAATTCTTTCAATTTATCAATTGAGTCAATATGAGTAATCAATGCAAATGCAATAAAATAAACATTAAAAAAAGGACGTTTGTAGTAACCTGTTACTAAAGAATTTGTTTTTTTAGTCAACGGCATATAAGCACTAGCAACCTGTTCTTTTGTATGTGTTAATAATAAATATAACAAGTTACCTAATGATGCTTCTGACACATTACCCGACCAACTTGCAATTTTAGAATTTTTTGTATAAATTTTTGTATAATCAGACCATACTGATTTAATAGCTTGGCTAGTTTCTTTGTTTAATAAATAAGTTTTCATAATATTGACCCCAATAATTTAATAAGATGTTTACGTTTAATTTTAAATGAAGTTGATTCTAAACCACCGAACATTATGCAGTTTGCTAGAATTTCTGCCCATGCAGTTAAATATAAACTACAACTATGTTCTATATTCCATACTGATTTTTTAGTATCACCTTTACACGTATGAAACGCCATATCATTCAATATTAAATTACTAACAATATTATTATTAGAAAATATACAATATTGATTATATGAATGTATAGCATGATTAGTGAAATGTTTTCTACCTTCATTATCATACGTTAAACAATATGGCTTACCACAATCATGTAATATATGATATTCTTTCATGGTTTCTATATCAAGTAAATTACTGTAATTTTTAGTAAACCATTGAAATAAACTATCAGGTAGGTTGTAAATATTTTCCGCTTCACCTTTCAATATTTTTAATATTTCTAAATATTTTTTATGCACTAGATAACCATGCTCTAATATAGAAATATTTTCAAATTGAAAAGTTTGCATCATATTAACTATACATTCTTCTTTAGTTGTTGCGTATTGTGGATTCATTTTTGTCTCCACAATTGATATTTTTTTAATTCAACTCTATCAGATTCTTGTATAGGTTCGGTAGCAAATGCAGTAACCCCATAATTCCAAGAAGGTTCAAAAAACATTTCTGTTTTAAATCTACTTGATATATGAGCATATGCTTTTTCTAATTGTGTTTTGTTTTTTACACCTATAACAATTAGGGAATTAGGTGTATTAGATTTAGTACCAAATTTGATACCTGCTTCTAATGCAGCATGGCTTGCTTGTACAATAATTTGTTCAATAGGCAAATCATTACGTACAAAAACATAAGTATAATATTTAATCTACAACATTTTTATATACCTCATTAAATTGTAGTTGAAAAATTGGTGCCGCATATCAGAATCGAACTGATGATACCTGGGGTTAGAATCCAGTGTTTTAACCACTAAACTAATGCAGCATTTTGTTATTATACTATAACAAAAGTATTACTGTCAATATGATAAACATAAACAGAGTTATTATTTGTCCATCCAATTAATACACAAGTACCTTGATACTTATCTCTAATATTGTCATCATAGATATTAATTTGATTAATATTATCGTTACCAATACTTTGATTATGTGTAATCATTAATTTTAATTCATCTTCGGTAACTTGAATAATATTAGGGTCTTCATAATCCACATTATCCCATACAGTATGAATGTTATCATGTAATCCAAACATACCTATTAACATTAATAAAGACATATTCATATTTTTTACTCTAAATCGTGATGATGATATTATACTTATATTAGATTATATTATCAATACATCTATTGTAACTATTTGTAATTATTTTTAATTACTTTTACTGCTCAAATAACATTATACTTAATGTTTGTATATCAGCAGATGAATAATTCTTAGGATTTTTAGGAAATGCTGCTAATAAAATTAAATTAAACTTATATTCGCAATTTAAATTTAATTTAACCGTGTTATCTGAAAGCATAGTATTTATTCGTACTGCTTCATCAAACATCCATTGCCTTAATTTATATACTGTTTTTATAGTTGATTTAGTAAATTTAGGAGTTGGGGTCGTCCAGACCCCAAATTTTGTTAAATAATTTGTATTAGATTCTAAAAGCATATACTCTCGGTCTAGTCCCTATTATGTTTTAAATTTATATCCTAATTGAACTAATTTTTCATCACACCACCACATTGCTAAAGTAGATGTTTCAAAATGTTCGTATTCAGGAATATCACGATTACCTTTAGGTTTATAAACATAAGCTAAATAATTTTCATTATTTTCTATATACATGATATGTGCAACAGTATTACCGTTAATATCTTTAATAATCATATCATCATTACGTTGTTCCCAATTGTTTAGTAAATTATTATCTTTTTTTACTAAACTACGTTCAACTAACCATTGAGTAACCTTTTTACCTAAAATACTTAATTCTACAAAGTATTCTTTATTACCTAACTTTTTGATTACACCCTCAGCATTTTTTAATGCACCTTCAGTGATAATAACAGTATCATTAATAGTAAACATATTACACCTCTACTTGTTGTCAATTAAACTAATTTTTTTCATTAATTCAGAAAAAATGGGCATGGGAATTGTCTTACGATGAACTTTACGACTAAACATAAATTCTATATATAAATCAAATAAGAAAAATTTAAATGTATAAATTCGTATAATATTATCAATACGAAGTTCGCCGTCAAAATAATGATAATTAACATGAAATTTTTTGTTATCATGTTGTAACTCTATTACTTTTTTATCTATATTTTGTTGCATATAAATTCTCACTTTAAAAAGATAATGATATAATTATACACTAATCCAATAAAAAAACCAACAAATAATCCTAAAAAAATAAACAATCCAATAGGGTTTTTTATGTAAGTATTTGTTAATATTCCTAAATCTACATATAAAACCCCTAATACTCCACCTATTAGAGTTAATAATATTATTATTTTATAATTCATTTTTCTTTTTCTTTTCTATCATTTTAAGTAAACTTCTTGCACGACTAAATTCTAAACGCTCTAAATTAAGGTTAATTGCATTTTTAGTAGGCACATAATCTCCAAACCACTTTTTATCTAATCCCTCATTTAATGACTCTAATGGTATAACATTAATATTATAATTACGTTTTTTTAATTCATTAGCTAATTCAATATATCGCTTATTTATATAGCCTAACTTATTATAGAAAAATGTAACATGACCTTTACCAAGTACATAATCATCAGGTATTTTTACTGTACGATTAGAATTTTGTAAATTTCTAACTAAAGCATATACACGGGTTATTTCATGGTATTCGCCCATTAAGATAGTATTTTCTAAATTATCATCAATAGGAACAACATTAATTCGTGTCATAATTATCTCTTTAAATTTCAAAAACGTAGTATTTATTAGACAAATAATAAAATGGCTGATTTTTACCTAATGCTCGTTTGGGTATATTTTTAATACCTAAATTAGTATTATATTTATCTTTTAAAATTTTAGATGTTCGTAAATAATCACTTTTTATAGATTTACGATGTTTGATAGATGGAATTTTACGCATAATACGAATACGAAAGTCTATGCTAGTAGTAGAAAGTCTAACAAAATATTTATTATATAACTTAAATGTATTTATTACATCCAATGTATCTTTATTGAATATGACAGATACAGAACATAATACGTCATTATCTAATCGCATATAAACCTCAACAAATGGCGGAGAGTATAGGAATCGAACCTATGCACCAGTTTCCCAGTGTGGGATTAGCAATCCCATGCCTTAAACCACTCGGCCAACTCTCCAATCTGTATATAGTATATACTCAGATATTATTTAAGTCAACAAAAATTTTCAATTCTTTTTCAATTTCTTGTAATTCAATATTTAATTTATTTAAAATTAATTCATTAGCTTGTTCTATTTCTTTAGTTGCATATTCATTTGACATCTCCCCTCTCTAAAGAAAGGAGTCTTTTAGAGTGAATGATAATAATATTCCGGGTGTTTAATAAAATGCCTAAATTGTAAACAAGATAAAATTGCTTGTTTTTTATATTCTAATAAGGATAAATGCGAAAATTTATCATTAACTTTATTTTTTGTTTTAAAAATACATTTACGGTATTGTCTGTAGGTTCGTTCAGCAAACAATAATGTTTCCTGAACGCCTACTCTAATTATCATATTTTGAATACGATAAACTTCATTATGGCTATAAATCACTAATTTTCTCATATTCACTAATATCTCCAAATTGTGTAAGAATATCAGGTGATAAATCATAATCTAATGCTAATAAATATAATAATTTATGCCAATTACACGCCCAGCAAGTATCATGTATATCTTGTAAATCATATAAAATTTCAGTTATTTCATCATCAATGATTATACCTGATTGGCCTAAAGCCTTAATTACACACTCAGCATCCGAAGAATAATTTTCTATATGAATATTATAAAATTCATCTTTGATTAAACAACCTACAGCACATTTTAAACCATTAGGACCTCGATATAAACAACTACTATAAAAACTACTTTCTTGACTTTTTTTATTTTGTGTTAATAAATGAACCGAAACGGTATCAAAAATTTCTTGTATATTCATATAATTTTACCTTTTAAAAATACTATTCTAATTCTATAATTGCACTCGATACTTTTTCACAAAATGGTTTATAACGTTCTAATAAAACTTTATCCTCATTAGGTAATGTTAAATTATATTTATTAATAACGTGAACCCATTTTAATAAATAATCACATCTTACATTAAATTCTATAGGAAGCCATTTACTTAAACCTTTATCACCTTTTTGACGATTAATAGAACGATGGGTAATTACTAAATTATCAGGGTCATTAGCAAATTTACGTTTTGTTTTTATATCCCAATTACTAGCACCAATTTTATCAGCATATGATAATGGGATAACATGGTCTAAATCAATAACTGATTCATTAGTTAATATTTTTTCACTATAATAATCAATCCATGTACCATTAATATTTGTGCAACTTATACTATTAATCCTAATAGCTCTTTTTTCTAATACATCAATCCGAGTATTTTTACAATTTTTATCTAAATCCGACCATACCCGATAGGAACTTCTATCATATGAATAAGCAGGTAGAGAAAAAATTGTTACTATTAATAAAATGATTTTGGTTTCAAACTTTATCATATAATGCCTGTTATTTCTTAATGGTTACTAAATAATTCAAATTGCTGTTTTTTAATATACTACCTTCAATAGAAAAGGATGAATGCTTTACTTTATTGTCTTTTAAACACCTCTTAATAACAGATTTTAAGTATTTCCCACTATGAATAGAATCATTATACATTGCAGTAAAATATACGGTATCATTTTCTATATGTGACTTAACATGAATTTCTAAGTTCATATTTTATTTTCTCTTGATAATATCGAAGTATTGTTCTGAATAATATATTATCACTAAGTTATCAGATTGTCAACGCATATATGCGTCATATTAGAGGATAAAAATATCAACATCTTTGCGAAAAGTAGGTTCTACAATTTTCATATAATCATTTTGATTAAATACTACGATAAAAGCATCAGGTAGATATTTTTCAATGATAAGTAATAATTTAGACCATTTACCGCCTGCTAATCCTGCTCCAATTAAAGGCATCCCAATACGTTTATTAGGGAAATCATTAGCAATTTTTTTCATTACTGCTTCAACCGCAGGATAATTAATAGCATCATCAGGGTCCCAATAAGTTGCTTGTGTATAAGCGTTAACTACTGTTAAATCACCTACCTGAGTAGATGTATAAGTACCTAATTTATTACGGTCTCCCTTCTTAGTAAGACAATCAGTAGCATAAGCAGAGGGAATACGATTACGGACTTCAAGTGCGATTCCTCCCCCAAACGTATTATACACATTACAACCATGAACAATTACATCAAATTCACTATTAAGTCCCATTGTAATTAGATTACCAAATTTATATTTCATAATTTATCTCACTTTATTTAAATCTTAGTTGTTATATATTAACACAAAAAAGACTTGTTAATACAAGTCTTTCTTTGTAAATTTATGTTAATCACATTTTATAAAATTAAAGTTATCATCTAATTTATAAAAAGTGTCAGGTTCAAGACCGTCTTCACCAATATAACCTGTTTTAATTTTATCTTTGTAATCGTTTTTATCAAAGTATTTAATTTGAATAATACCATTAGCTCCTGATTTAGATTTACCTCTTTCACCACTAGTAGAAGTACCTCTTTCACCACTAGTAGAAGTACCATAATCACTGCTAATTGATGTACCATAATCACCGCTTGTTGATATACCTAAAATACTGCTTATTGATGTACCGTTATCACCACTAATTGATTTACCTAAATTACTGCTTATTGATATACCATAATTACCACTAGTAGAAGTACCATAATTACCACTAGTAGAAGTACCATAATTACCGCTAGTAGAAGTACCATCATCACTGCTTATTGATATACCTAAATTACCACTATTTGATGTACCTTTATAACCTGTAGTAGCTGTTTGGTTATCTCCTACAGTAACAAAAGCACCAATAATATGTTGTTTTAAAGAGCTAGGTTCATGCTTCATCAAAAAATCTGTAGCAGACTTTCGGTCTCCACAAAATAATACATCGCCTTTTTGAAATTTAACTTTACCTTCTAAACGTACAATAGTTGATGTTTCGACTGAAACGACTAACCATTTATCATTTTCAGCCCAATAATCATTAGCAGAGCCGTCTCCGTGACCATATAACCAACCATGTAGACCGTTGCCACATTCAGGGACAGGGTCCCAATCAGGGCATTCTACTACACCGCTAGTAGGCCATTTAAAGTTATTTTTAGAAGACATATCTTCATTACAAGCTCTTAATACTAATGAATGAGTAGAGGGATTGAACATATATTTTACCTTTGCTAGTTATTTCTTATAATGTGTATTAAAACAAAAAAGACTTGTAGTAACAAGTCTTTATTTGTAACTATATGTTAAAACCACGTTTTATTCTGTATATCAAGTAATAATTTAGCAGCTAATTTAATGTTAGGTTTTTTATTTAAAACACTACTAGGATAATAGACTTCTTTAATAAGTCTATTTTGTTCTTCACCGTATTCAATTAATTGCTCATACGTCCAAGAACCATTACGAATTTCTAGTAATTCTTTAGCATCAGGACGTTTAACATTAATAACACCGTCTCTTAAACATTCAACACCCATACGGAGTAACCTAACTAAGTGCATTCCGTGCTTCATGTCGGTACCCACTGTACTAAAGTCAAAATGACGTTTGCATAAGTGCAATAAATCATTTAAAGTAGATGTTTTTACTGTTTTAATATATTCATTCATATTTTCTTGTTCAATAGTTTTATGAATATCAGTATCAATTAATTCTGATTCATCAGTATTAGTACGACTTAGTAATTCATGTTGAATCATTGTGTATAATTGTATTTTTTTATTTTTTAAATTACGCCATTCCCAATATTTAGTCCAAACTTCTAAATCACGCTTATATTCTTCAATGTTAAATTTCACAATATGAGAAGGTGTTTTACGTTGACCATCTAAAGTAGTATGTTCAAATTCATCAGAATTTACATTCAAGTTGAAATTTTTATCATTAAATGGACTATAACCATGTTCACTATAAAGTCCGTAGATATGACCGCCATAATGTACTAAGCGATGATGTTTATGATAATCTTCTAAATTAATAGAAAATAACTTATCAGGTGTAAAATTTACAACCATTTTTACATAATCAATTTGACGGGGTGGTTCAATAGACTGAGGATTATTTTCCCACTTACTTTGATTTTTCATAGCTTTTAATTGTGATAACGCATATCCCGCAAATGAATGCGCTACATTACTAGATAATAATTCTACACGATGACTTCGCAATAAATCATATTCAGGAGTGCGATATAAAATATCATTATCATCTGTCCATAATAATTCTACAATATTAGGATTACCTTGTGTGTAAAGTTTAACAAATTTAGCTAACTCATAAGATACATGGTCTTTTTGAGATGGGTCGTGATATTCATTACGAGAATAAAAAGGTGTCGTTAAAAATTCTTGTGAAGCAACAAAAATACCTCTAAAATCTTCATCAGACGTGGGTGTATTTGTTCCATATGAATGGCTACCTGCTTTACCTAAATAAATATGGTGAATATTATCTAAGTCACCTAACACACCTGCTTTATTAAATTGTTGACTAATCATTTTGATACCCAAATTATTGAAAATATGTTGTAATACTATTATATCAAATATTATTACAGTTAATGTTACTTTATGTAAAAAAAGACGCATAAGCGTCTTTTGGTAGGGAACCTGAGAATCGAACTCAGAAAGGCATAGAGTCTTAATCTACTAGCTGTGCCAATTTGCATTAGCCAGTCCCCGATAATTTTATTTTTTAATATCAGCATCAGTAATAATAATATCATTAACAATCGCATTACTTGCACGATAGTAACCTGAATTAATCTCGGTTATTTGCATAGATAATGATTCATTTGTTAGCTCATATAGTTGAGCAACAGGAGAATTTTCAATTAATGTTACTGTATCATTTAGTTGCATGATAATATACCTAAAAATATTGGAGGATAGTACAGGAATCGAACCTGTCAAAAATGGATTTGCAGTCCACCGCCTTAGCCACTCAGCCAACTACCCATAAGTAGAATCAACTAAACAAAGCAAAAAGTTGATTCTACTATTTAAAAACATAATCAGTTAAATACTATGTGAGTTAATACTTAATTGGTTATGCTCTATGTTGTTTATTATATACTATTTAAAATCATTGTCAATATACTTTTTAAAAATTTATTTAGTTCTTGGGCTAAAGGGTAATAAGTGTTGAATAGAAGTCCAACGTATAATTTCATAATCATAATAGAAGTGTGAACCTACTATTCCAAATATACTACCCTTTTCATTTTTATAAAAATGAGAAACAGCTAATTTACAAATTCTACTAGTAGTTTCAACAAGTAAGTATTCATCAAATGGTAAATTATCAGGAATACTTTTATCAGTTGGCCATTCATGCCATACTAAGGAATCATTATTTTGTATGTTTTCTAACACTTCAATCACCTAAACTAATAATATTAGAAAAATTAATTAATTTATTTTCTGTTTTATGTAAATCATTTGTTAATCTAATAAGTTGTTTATTTAATTCGCTAATCATATATTCTTAAATAAGATGATGTTATTATATAAAAAGAATCAGTTAATATCAATAGTAATTTACATTTTGTTACATAATTTAAGAAATAAAGAATCTTGTAAAATTAAATCTATATGAGTACCGTCATACTCAATATATTGGATTATTATAGAAGACTCTACTAATTTTAGTGATTTAAGTTCTAATATTTTTATGTTTATTAGATTAAAAAATTTTCTAGGATTACTAATAATAATCCTAGAAAATTTTTGTATTAAATAAGATTTAGGTATTTTTCTTTTCATAGTACGCATTAAATAAGCTTCTATAATTCCAATTCCAAAACTTAGCGACTGACACAAAAATAAATAATAATAATCCCCAATAACTATTAGGATTTATTTCATCTTTATTAGCCTCTACATTAGCACAAATCCACCATACTCTTACTAATAAATAAAAACAAATAAAAATATCAATCATGTTAATCTCTCACAGCTAAATGAAATACCATTTTTGGTACTAAAAATTACAGCATATGAAGGTATTTCACATCCTTCATCAATTTTTTCAAAAAAATCATTTAATAAAACTATTTCATATACATTTCTATAATGTATAAATTCTACTTTTAATATAATACTATAGTTAAAAAATAATCTTACAGTATCAAAATATGACTCGTACATTTCTTGGGAAAATAATACTTTACCAATTTTACCTTTTAATTTTTCATTTATATATTTCATATAATAATCCTTTGTTTAAGTTAGAAATGGTTTTACCATTTCTAACTTATTATATAATCAACTGCTTTTATATTTTAGTTCACATCCACAACTTTTACAGCGATAACCTTTTTTACCACTTGTAATTATATTATGTAAACGTGTAGAAACAGAATGTACACGGCAATTACATTGATAAGAATGATATGTTACTCTTGTATTAACAGAAACATCATAATTATGACAACGCTCGCCTGTACCTCCCATAAATTTACAAACATATTCCCAATAACGATTATGATTACAATTTGACTTATATGTATAATCAGCAATTAAGTGAGCGCATTCATGTATAATTGTATTTTTATAATCATCAAATCCATAATGATTTAAAATATCATTATGATAACGGATTTTAATGGGTCTAAATGAATACTTATAATTAACAGCTTGGCCTGCTACTTTACCTTTTAAATCAAACTTAATATCAATACTATCAACATCAAATCCTTCTAATTTATAGTATTTGACAGCATCATTAAGCAATTGTTTAGTAAAGTTTACAACTTGTTGTTGAATAGAAGTTAACATAATATACTCCACGTTATCTATGAAATTATTATATCATTTTCATTAAATACAACAAGCTTTTAATTGTAACTATATGTAAATTTATTGTTCACTTTTAATTTGAGAAATAATATTTTTTAATGTAATCGTGCATCTTAAATACCCCTCAGCTTCAATACTATTAAAAGTTAAATTGTCAGATTTAAAATTTTCAACTATATTTAATGCGTATCTATGTTCATTTTCTATTTCAGTAACTAGCCATTCAAAAGCTTCTTTATATCTTCTATCTATATGTTTATCTAATTCTATTTTTACTAATTTGTTAACTAATTCCGATACGTCAGATGTAATTTTTTGAATATCAGTCATAATAAATACCTTATTTATCAATAATGGTTACTAAGTCAGTAACAGCATTTAAAATATTATTTAATATTTCAACTTGTTTACTGGAGTTAATCGACATCATATATTCTCGCTGCCGCCTAATTAAATCATCTCTAAACAATTCTGCTTGATTAAGACTATATAATGTTATATTGTCACTATCAGTTTTAATTTTTACAGCATTAATACCAAAATAATCTAAAACAGGTCCGTTAATAATTATAACATCTTGAATTTTATCAAGGGGTATAATTTTTTCTTCTCTAAAAAATACACCTGCCTTCCAATATAAGCAATTGTCAGTTAAACGACATTTAATATTTTCAGCATATTTTTTACATACAAATTGACCAAATCCCATAAACCAAATAATAGCTAATGGTAATAAAAAAATACTTTGACAAATATCAAACCCAAATTTGAATAACATATATTTAGGCAAAGTATTAGTAAATTCTAATTCTCTAATATTATTTTCTGACATAGTTTTCCTTATATATTATAATAACCCGCAATATATGCAGATTCACTATTTAAATCTCTTTTAATTGACGGTCTCTTATTAAAAAAATCATTCATTTTGTCAAATGCTTTTCCATCATATTTAAAAGAATTATAACTTTTTGGTAAGGTTATAGTACCCAAAAAACGATTAACATGTGATAAACGAATTACATTAATTAATTCGCTATACATCATATCATCAAAACTATAACCTTCCCATGGTGAATGATGTGATTTATATGACATATCTAACATTTCTTTAATGCTACATAATTTATAATCATTAATAACATTACTCAAAATCAAAATTTTATCAGCAGTCGTCATGTACTTAATCTGATAAAAACGATTAAATAAAGAATTTAAGCGTTTTTCAGGATAGGTACTTTTACATGCTCTTACTAATAACATTTGAAATTTAGAAGGTTTAGGTAAATGTAACATACAAATAATACTCTTATTACCAACGTCTTTTATTGTGTGTTGCTGCTTTATGTAACGCAATTGGACTTAAAGCAGATAATACTAATATTAACATAATTTGCCATAAATCTAAAGAAATATTTGAAGATAAATACTCAAATTCTTTCATAGGCTTTCTAACATAATACTTAGTAATATTATCATTTAATACACTGATAATATCAGTCGTATTATAAATATCTTTATTAATTAAACCTTTCTGTAATTTAATCGGAAATTCAGCATTTTTATTCCAACTAAATGATTCTACCCATTTAATAATATTATTATTCATACCTAACACAACAACAATATCATTTTTCTTACCATTAATCCATTTATCACGAACACTATAATGAAAAGATGGGTCTTGATTATTGGTAGTAACTAATATTACATTAGCTTGCTTATTAGGACCTACAGTTTTAAGCATTTCAGAAATAGCATTATCCAATGGTTTTGTATTTAATGAAGTACCTAATTGAATAATTCTATTTGCTCTATAGTAATCATAAATACTAACAGGATATTCAGGCACAGAGTTAACCCATTCTTTATTATATTTTCCATAATTAAATAAAGAATTTTTTTCACCTAAAACATAATTAGTATAACTTACAGAAGATGAAAAAGGTTCACCTATGATTACTTCTGACCAACGATTAGGTTGTAGTAAACCTTGTCTGTCTACCCGAGATATAGTTACTCCTCCAACATCTGAATAAACATTCCAGTCAATGTCAAATGAATGTTCATAGCAAGTTTGGCATGAAGTATTACCCTTAGAATCCCGTGTACAATTACAAGAGTAACTATGACTACATGAAACATGTTCACTACGTTTAGACGTTACAGAACCATTAAGAATTAACGTATCATGTGTTTTAGCATACATCATACCAAAATATAAACATGTTACTAAAACACAAGTTACACCTAAAAATAAAAGTGCATCTTCTTTAGCACTAATTATATCTTTATGATACATATAATAACAGACTAGAGCGGGTAATATAAAAAACAATATAAACATTATTACACCTTTAATTCATTCTACCAAATGTAATGTGAAAAAAATCTAAACGAGAGAATCCTAATTCTTCTCTAATATCGTTTAACTGTTCAGATTGAGCAGGTAAACACCAAAATTTCCACTTTTGGTATAAGTGATTACTATAATGTATTTTTATCTTTTTGTCTTTATACTTATTCCAGTATATTTGTTTATCTTGTGTAACTGGAACTCTACCATCTAAAATAGTAATATGCTCACCATAGGCGGGAGGATTTAAAAATAAATCAAATCGTTTTTTTACCCAATAACGATAATATACCCCAACATCTTTAGGCAAATCAAGTATTAAAAAAAAATCATCATGTGTACGAGTTTTTTTTAATTTATCTCTTTTAGGGTTATATTTAAGTGTTCCTGTAATTTCAAAAACACCTTCGTTATTAGGTAAAATAATCATGTATTAATAAAATCCAATAATTGTTGCCGATTTTTCATACCGTATATTGTATTAGATAAAGAACCATCTTTATATAATTTCAATGTTGGTACGTTACGAATACCCACATTAGACGATAAATCAACATTTTTGTCAACATCTAATTTAATAATAAGAATATCTAATTCTTCACTAATAGATTTTAAAATTGGTGCAATCGCCTTACAAGGACCGCACCATGAAGCCATAAAATCAACTAATACTAATTTATTATTAGCAGTAATTTCTGATAAACTTTCTACAGTTTGATTTTCTAATTCAATAATTTTTCCCATTTTATTTACCTTTTAAATTATTTTCAACAGTAACACAACGATTACATAAAATATCGCTATCATTATGAATATTCCAACATCGAGGACATTTAATACCAATATAAGGACTTAAATATACTCCATTACCTTCTTTTAATACATTTACTTTAGCGACTCCAAACAATGAAGATAATTGCACAATATCAGGATTACTGTCAATATCACCTAAGCAATATTGACTAATATCTAATTTAAATTGATTTAATTGCTTATATTCATCTGTTTTAGATAATAAAAATACTTTATTAATATCTTGTTTTAATTCAGTGTATTTATTATACATTTCAGGAATATTATGTGCCAATGGGTCTAATGCTATACGAGTGACGTATAAATTAATATCTTTATTTTTTTCTAAAGGATTAAAAGTTACATACTCTTGTGCAGTAAACGGCATAATAATAGAAACAATAGATGCGTAATCAAATGCAATTTTTGTTAAAAATTTACAAATAGCGTATCTATTTAAACTATACTTATCATCACAATATAAAACATCTTTAAATGAATCAAAATATACACTTACTTCATTAGCAAAATCATAAATAGCTCGACAAACTTCATGGTAATTAAGATTTTCTAAACCATCCGTTTTAATAACTTTTTTCAAGTTATTTAATTTATAAATAATAATGTCAAATAAATCAGAATTTAATTTGTTAACTTCATATTCATAATCAAAATCATATTTATCTTCTAAATTAATATCATTATAAATAGAACAATTTTGAATTACAAATCTGAAGGTATTACGAATCTTTTTATATTTTTCATTAGATTGTGTCAATAAATCTTTACTAAACACAATATCCTGATGAATATTTTGTGATAAAATTAAATAACGTAATAAATCAGGGCTATATTTTTTAAATAATTCATCTAATTCTACATAGTTTTTATTTGATTTAGATAATTTCAATCCTTTTTCATCCACAACAAACCCATGTGTAAAAATTCTTAAATTTGTATTAATATTACCTAATAATAAATTTGTACATACAGTAGAATTAAACCATCCTCGATGTTGGTCTGACCCTTCTGCTAATACTACATTATTAGTAACTTCGGTATTAGTTTTATGTTTATAGTAGTCATATAAAATACCTGAATCTAACCATACATCAGCTACTTGATTAGAAATTTTATATGTTGTGTCTAGTTTATACCATGACTCAATACCTTCTTGACGTACACGTTCAATAGCAGATTTAATAAGAGCATCATCATTAACTACATTATCATTTTCATCATACAAGAATGGTAAAGGTACTCCCCATTTACGATTACGAGATACACACCATAATTTACGACTATCAATCATTGATTGCAAACGATTTTCACTATTTTTAGGATAAAATGTATATTTTTCATTCTCATATTGAGATGAAATATCAGATAAATTTAAAAACCATTCTTTAGAAGCTTTAAAGAATAACGGAGTTTTATGTCGCCAACAATGACCTACACTATGCTTAATTTTATCTAAACTATAAATTAAACCTTCATTAGTAAGTAAATCTAATGCAGTAATAGACGCATCTTTAATATTTTTACCTTCAATTGTAGGACATAAATTATTAAATTTACCAAAATTATTAATACAATCTACAATTTCTAAATCATATTTAACACCTACACGGTAATCATCAACCCCAAAATTAGGGGCAATATGTACTAAACCTGTACCTGATGATTCTACATAATCTGCTGCTAAAACTGGTACTGATGATTTAGTTAAAGGTGAAGTTACAAAAACATTATTTAAGTCAAATACAGTATATTCTTTATCTAACTCAATAGCTTTTTCTTTGACTGTAATATAATTAATACCATTATCTTCCCACTTTACATAAGATAAATTAGGATTAAATGCAACAGCTTTATTAAAAAATAAAGTATAAGGTGTTGTAGTCCAAACTAACAAATATGTATCTTCTGTTAATTCAAATTTTACAACTAATGAATGTGATTCTTTGTCTTTATATTCTACTTCTGCTTCTGCAAGGGATGAATTACAATCACTACAAAAATTTACAGGTCGTAATAAACGTACTAATTTACCTTCTTTGTATAATTGATGCAATCTTTCCATTTCGTATGCCTCATAGTCAAATGAAGCAGTTTCAATAGTTTTATTGTCTACTAAAATACCAAATTTCTTAACTTGCTCTAATTGATTAGCAAATTGCTCTTTAGCATATTGGCGACATTGTGTGATAAAATTATCAGTTTTACCATACTTTTTTTCCACTTCAATTTCAATAGGTAAACCGTGTTGGTCGCTAGTTACTTGTAAACAAGTTGAAATACCAAATAAATTATTTGTTCTAACGAATGCGTCTTTAAATACTTTGTTAGCAAAATGACCTAAATGTAAACTACCATTAGCATAAAAAGGACCGTCAATTAAAACTGTTTGAGCATTATTAGGAATTGATGAAATTTCTTCATTTTGGTGAATTTCATTTAATTTGAAATCTGTTTTCCCCATACATAATGTATAGGATACTTTATCTGACATAACTAAACTCGTTTAAATATAAATAAGAATCTGTATTATATTAACATTTTATTAAATGTCAAGTGAATTTAATCACTTGACGAATAAGAACTTGAAGAACTGCATGATGAATCATCACTAGAATTAGAGTAACTAGATGGACTATAACTACTATTAGAATCTTCAATTTTACATTTAGTATCATAATCGGTATAAATAAAATTAACACTTCCTTTTTTAGATTTTTCTTCTATACATTCCTTTACTTCATTATTTGCTTGTTCTAATTGAGTAAAATTACCACCTTTATCTACAGTAAAATCAATATAACTTAATGGAGGGTGTGGAGTATAATTAGGATGTGGAGGTACATCACTATTTTTATAAACAGGTGGTATAACTTTTTTAGGTACAACTATAAAATTATGTACAAAGTCCTTATAACTTAATACATTACCTAAATTACCTAATTTTTTTTCTTTTTCTAAATAATCAAAATATTTCAATTTATTGTTATTTTCATTCTCTAAAATTCGTAGTGTTTCATATACACTATCTAATTCACTTGTCAAGTTTGCAATTTTAATTGATAAAATTTCACATTGATGTTTAAATTTAGCCCATTCTAATTGTAATGCTTCATACGTTTTTTTTAATACAAACATAGTTATAAATTCTCTTTCAAATAATTAGTTAATGTAACAAAATTAGATGCTTCAATATCCTCACTAAACCCTCTAAAAGATACTTTAGCGGGAAAGGCATTAATAATTTCTTTGTTGTTATCAACTTCTAATATAATAGCCCATCCAAACAGATGTAGACTACGATTAACCCACCATAATAACTTAGTATCTTTAAATTCTTCCCAAGTTCGTTTTTCAATCGAATGTTTTTCTACTTTCATATAATTCACTCCAAATTTTTAGTTTAGTAGGTTTAATAGCTGAAATTTCAATTGTACTATAATCTATTTTCTTTAACTCAGCAATAAATAAATCAAATAACTGTAAAATCTCAAGTGATTTATTATATTGACTAAACATTAACATATATTCTAAAATCCAAGGTCTTCGACTGTAATCTGATTTAAAAAATAGCTCTACTAAATTTGTTTCATTAACTTCATTTATTAATGAAATATTTTTTGAGTAACTAACGACAGCTTGTTTAATATCAGCATCAATACGACTAAGATATTTTTCATTAATACCGTTATATAAAATAGCAGTATAAATTTTAATATAATCAAATTTTTTATTTAATTCTTTAAATAAATCAATCTTTATTTCAGATATTTTTTGAGAATTATTGTAAAATTTTAATGAAAATATATCATCATAAAAATATGAATATAACTTATAGTCATATGATAATTTAAAGTAATCTAATGATTTTGTTTTTAAAACTTTATCTAACTCGACAATAAATCTTTCTTCTGAAAGAAATTTAAAATCATTAGACTTGATAATTTCTTTTAATAGAATAGAGGTTTCAGGATGAATAGTGAAATTATATCTAGCAGCAAATCGTAATACCCGTAAAACACGCAAAGGGTCATCTTTAAACGCATCAGACGTATGACGTAATACTTTATTATTAATGTCAGCAATACCACCGTATGGGTCAATATAGGTGTCATTTTCTTCATCATATGCAATGGAGTTGATTGTTAAATCCCTTCTTAGTAAATCTTCTTCTAATGTAATAAAAGGGTTAAAATCAAATTCAAAACCTGTATAACCATTACCTACTTTTTTATCTTTTCGTGCTAACGCATATTCTTCTTTTGTTTCAGGATGTAAAAAAACAGGAAATGCTTTACCAACTTGTTCATAACCTAATGATAACATTTCTTCGGGAGTTGAACCTACAACAACATAATCTTTATCATTAGCGGGTATTCCCATTAATTTATCTCTAACCCAACCACCGACAGCATATTTTTTCATGTCAACACCGTATTATCATAAGAATATATTAACTTTTTATCATTAACAACAATAAAACTAAACTCATTATTTTCAAAATTAGCTTCTATATAAATAGTACCAAAATTCCAAAAAAATGATATTTCACCTCTACTTGATAACATTATACTAGGTGTAGATAATTTATTCATTTGAATAAATGTTGTAAAATTGTAAGCATTAATACAAGTTAATATAGAAGGTGGGATGGCATTATATCCATCCCAATCAATATCTAATTTTGAATACTCAAAAATAACATTTAATAATTTATTATATTCACATGCGGGTGTAAATATTAATGTATATTTTTGTATATTTTTTAAAAAAATATCATAATTAGTATTCATAATTAGTATTCTATATCTTCTTTACAGAGGTTGACATCCCACTATCTTTAGCTATAGTGTTTATGTTTGTTAAAAACTGAGATTAGTGATTCTAGTAATTCAGGAGTAAAATCTTCGATATGACTAAAGATTACAATAAAATCTTTTTGTAATTGATTTAAATGTGTTCCTTTCTTAGGTAGAAATCCTCCACCCAGGTTTTTGTCTAATTCAATTAATTCAGGACAACTATTAGCTAAATCAATAATAGTATCAGTCCAATCAAATGTTGAATACTTAGTAAATAAACGCAATAATTGAATGTTTGAAACAGTAGTATCTTCGGATAAAATATTAGTCATACTTTAATACTCTTTTATGTAATGTTATGAATATTATAGCATGACTAAATTATTTTTTCTTATGATTTTACATTTTATTACAAATGTGTATTGCATTACACATTACATCACGTCAGAAACAAATTCATACATTCTTTCTAATTGTTTTCCAATATTATTATCTTTATTAATAATACAGTCGCTTAATTTATCACCAAACTTTACAAGTAAATGTTGATTGTTTAAAAATGTCATAAAATACCTCTTACTTTATCAGATAATTGTGCATATTTTAATTTATGAACAGGTATATCATTTGTTATAAAAGTATCATTATAATAAGGATTATAAGTTATAATATTTTCAAAAATTAAATCAATGTTGTTGCAAATAACACCTTTTAGATAAGCATGTACATTTTTTTGTTTTTCTTTTAATACACGTAATCTCCCTTTTTCATTTACTATACAAGTAACATCTTTAATTATAATACTATTTGTATATGCAACAACTAAACCTTTTTGTTTTATTGACCAACACTTTCTTGTTAAATTTTTATATATAAATACTGGTTGGCCAATATTAAAATCTTTTACTATATTCATAAAGTTAATTCATTTTTTTGGTCAGCTAAATATTTGTTTAACATTATTAAGCCCACATCAATTTCTTTAAATTTTTCAATAAATTCAGATATAGGTCTCGCCCAAATATTATTTTTACAATCTTTATAAATTACTTGAGTTTCCCATTTATCTGAATTTTCATTAGCTAAAAGTATTACAGTGTAAATGTCACCATTCTTAATATGGATATATTCTTTATTAATCATGTTCGTCCTTCTAATTCTAATTCATTATATCTATTTAAACTAAATGCCCAATCAGCATTTCTATCGTGCATTGTATTAGCAATATTTTTTGGTAAAAACATCATTAAGGGATGTACGATTACATTATGTACAAATGACTTTAACCAAGAAATAATTGTATTAATATACCATTCTAATAATTTCATATTATTTTCTCATATATTTTAAGTTTTCGGAATTTGTTAAATCTAAAATATGCTTACCGTCTTTAGCAAAATCCCAAGTTGAAGCAATATCATCTTCGATAGGTGCAATTAATGCGTCATCATCAGAAGAATCAATACTAACTTTAGCAAAAAATTCTCTTTCTGCTGCTCGTAAAGCACCATGCCAAATCTTTTTATCTTCCTTTTCACTTTCAGAAGTAGTGTATCCTGTAATAGGTGTATGTTTATATGAACGGGACATAATTTTCTCCTTATGACTCTATATTCAATTTATAATTCAATTTAGCTAATTTTTTATTTAACTTTTCTAAAGTAGGTAATGATGACATTTCATTAAACATATCAATTAACTTAGCCATATCTTTTTTTACTTTATCTTCGCTAGTGTATGCACAATCAAACCCGTAATAATTATTCATACCATCAATAGTAAACCGTGAATAGAATTTTTCACCGCATTTATAATAATAAAACTTCATTAGTACATATACATTACGATTATTACTAGATACGTCTTCTAATTTACCAATAGTAATAAACTTATTAAATTCGTTACTATGTGATAATTTTATAGGCATGTTAGGTTGCATATTAATTCTCTTGTACAATATAACAATTAAAGTTTCTTAAAAGTACATTTATTTCATCTAATGTCGGTAATGATACCATATTTTTAAATACACTTGCAATATCTTCTACTATTTTTACTGCTTTTTCTTTTGTTTTACATTCACACCAACAACCGTAGGCAGCATCGTCTATAGTACCAAAAAATACTCTAACGCAATGTGCATTATAAGAGGTACTGAAAATATAATATACACACACATGTACATATCCCGTATTATAATCATTCATACCACTTTTACCTGTTTGTATGAATTTTCTATATCCGTCTGTAATTTTTTCTAATGATTGCAATTTATGTAATTCTGCATATACTTCAAAATAAGATTTAATCATTATATAATCTCAACTGATTCAGGAACATACTTATAATCACCTAATTTTTCATATAAAGATGCAGTATAACCATTTTTAATATACGTTAAAACCTCTTTATTAAGTAACTCATTACTTGAATTAACTAATATTTTTTGAATACCATCTTTTTCAAGAATTGCAATAAATCTTTTTTCTGATGAATTATCATTATATGATTCACATACACCTTGTTCTATAAATTTTAATATTTCATCAATATGTAAAGGTTGAGTATTATATCTATCTGTAACTACATTCCAAAAAAGTTTTTTTGTAGACTGGCTAATATAGCTAGTTATTTTATTAACTTTTTTAGTTTTAATCGAATATAATGTTTGTGTTTCATCACAAAACACATATTTATCATAAGGTGACGGTAAAATAACAATCATAGTGTAGCACCTAACGTCTCTAAATGATTTTTAATTTCAGTAAAATCATAATGATATGAATCATATTCATCATTATCTTTCATATCTATTTCAATGTATTTTAAAGAACCTAAAATAATTTTATATGCAATATCTAATAACCATTTTGGAGGACTAACATCCCCTTTAAGTATAAAGTAGTTTAGTGACATAGGATATAAACTTTCTCTATCATTCTTTATATCGAAGTAAACTTTATCAACACTAATATCACTAATTTTAAATGAACAAATAGGTTTAGCAACTTTATTAGGTCTATATGTAAGGCAATCAAAATAAGATATTCTACCTAAGTATTCATTGCTATATGATTTTAATAAATGTTTATACACGTCAGAAACAGTACAATTTTTATTATTGACATAATCATTTATTTTTTTACGAAGTTTACCATGTTCAATATGTTTATTAGGTATAGTACATATACTATTTTTTGTTATATCATAACCATATCCGCTACCAATTACAGTAAAAATATGATATAATGGGGAATTTGAGCAAGTAAAAATTGTACTATATCGTACTAAAGAATTATTTACATGATAACTTAATTTTTTGGGGGTATCTAAAATTATGTGTTTCATATCAAATTTACTCTTTAAACTTTACAATATAGTACATGATTAAAAGATGATTGTCAATACCTATTTGATAGCAGTTATTTTTATACCGTTTATAATCTTATTATCTACATACAAGGTAGAGACTTTATAATCATACCAATTTTTTATATCAGTTACTTTTATAATTTTACTAATAGAAATATCAGAGTATAATTGTGATAATTTAAATTTTATAGTTTCATTACTATAAATACCACCTTCTAATAAAGATAATGGATTCTTTTTTATATTTTTAATTAGCATTATATTATCATATATCATATCTAATTTTTTCATATTATAACTTGCAGAAGTTATATTTCCAGGAGTTAAAATATTATGATATTTTTGTAAGTTTTCAGAATAACTAATGATATTATTAATTTCCTCTTTTAATGATAATCTAGTATTACCATCAATGCAATTATCTAAATCATTCATTAATTGGCAGTATTGTTTAGCTAACTTAGTAAAGCTAAAAACTTTATCTAAATTCTTTTGATGTTGTAGGCATAAATCCTCAATAACTAACGTATCATCAAGACTGAATATATCATTTGCCTTTTTAATAACACCAATATCATTTGTATTAAATTCACTTTTATTAGTTGATAAAACATAATAATCACAGTGCATTGCTGAATAAGATGACATAAGTGAACAATAAGAATACTGATTAATTTTAACTTCATATTTAGAAGTATCTTCGCCTTCTCCATCAATATATCCGTAAGGTAATTCTTCCTCTATGATTTGCTTTTTAATACCTCTATCAATAATAGAATTTTTTGTGGTATTGATAATATCAATTGCTTCGGACATTTCATTAGATTTTATGGTAATATAACTAATAAATTCATCTTCGGTCATCTTAGCTTCATCAGTATAAGATGACCATATAAAGTCAACAGGACAATTAGGAACATTTCTAAATCTACCCACAATTTGAGGTATATCAATAGAAATATCATATCGCATACTTTTATATTTTGAATCACTAGCCACCAAAACAGATACAGAATCATTATAAAAATCAATACCTTCAAATCCCATTGATGATACAAAATTAATTCGCTTTTGATTTTCTTTTAAAGGAACAGCATATTTAAAATTTTTACCAAACGCTTTAGTGAATGCTGCTGTATTCTTTTTACTATCTGCAAAAAATATATTAATATCATCTAATTTTATATTAGGTTCTGCTTTTAATAATTTCTTAATAGCAGTTACAACCCCACTAACAGAATTATAAAATACAAAAATATCATTTGTTGTGCTAATATAATTATTCAAAACATAAGTAACGACTTTAGTATTAAACAAATTACCTACGTATTTATGTCTAACGATTGGTTTAACTGCATCTTCCCATTTATATTCCACATATTCTAAATCTTGCATAGCATCAGGTAAATATTTGGTAGGGGTGGGTGTAGCCGTCATATAAGAGACAGTTTTAAATTTTAATGTTCTTAATAATAACTCATTACATACTTTAATCTTAAATACACCCGCATATCTAATCAAAACTTGAACTTCATCCACTAATAAATGAAAATTAGATGGATTAATGAATTTACATAATCTAGGTAATGAATCATATGTAACAATATATTTCTTAGTTTGCTTAAATAATGAATCAACTATTTCTTCATCTTTAGTATCACCTGTAACACCCATTACTTTACTATGTTGGGATACTTTATTTTCAACCATTGCTTTACTATGAACCGCAACAACATAAGGTTGTTCGTTTGTCAATGCTAATGTAGTACCACCGCAGCCAGTCACTCCTTTATTAATATAAGCATTGTATGGTAATTCACTTATCACTTCACTTAAATAGCGAGTTCCTGACGGAATATTTATAGTTGTTTCTTTTAGCATGTTTGTTCCTTAGTAATTTTTTTCTAATGATACTACACTTTTTTATGTATAGCAATAGTGTAGTAAAAATCCCGATTTAATATCATTTTATATATTTACTTTAATTATTAATTTTTTGTAGTAAAAGTCTTAAAATCAATTATTAAATATGTAATTTTTAAAATAATACTTTAATTATTAATTTTTTGTAGTAAAAGTCTTAAAATCAATTATTAAATATGTAATTTTTAAAATAATACTTATATATAACAGTTATTACGAAACGTAGTGTAGTAATAACAAATTATTTTACGTAATGAAATGAAGTAAAATAATTTTACTATAAAAGATATAAATTAGTTAATTAAAGAAATACCCGGGAGATTTTTTAAAAAGGTTTAAAGATAGTAATAAAATTATTATATCATTCTAAAAGTACTTAGACTTCACTCCGTTCAGTCTAAGGGGCTTCGCCTGTTATTCACTTCATTTTATTTTAATAAAAAAAATATATGATAAGAATATATTATTCATTCTATGTATAACATTCACTTCATTCCACTACGTTACATTCCGTTCATTATACAAATTATATTTTCGAGTTTGATTTAAAAGCCTTATTCTGCCGTTGTTTAAGTGTGATTTAAGCACCAGTAATGAAAAGTAATATCTTAGTACATCTTTTTCATTTAAATGCAATAGAGGTATGCTGTAGGCTCGTATAATTGATTCTAATTAATGTTAGTAAATTATTTTACAATAAAATTTATTATTCATTTATATTAAAAAAATATATTTATTATAATAGTGAGCTTCGCTCACGCAGCTTCGCTGCCATTTTTTCTTTCTTTTCTTTATAATTACTTTTTATTACTAATTAATAAATAAATTACTATAAAATATATTTTTTATATTCTCTTATAAGAGTAATCGCTATAATTATATGATAAATATAATAAAATTTTTATTTTCACATAAAGCATTTATGTAAAACCACTTAAAATCTTATTATTCACGTTAGTATTACACTCTGTTACAATAAACCTTTACAATAAATCTTTACAGTTCACTTTTAATTCATGTATAATTTGTAAAAATATACAATACAGAGAAATTCTATGAACAGTCGTATGATACAAGCAGGAAGACAAGTGTTGATAAAGGTAATTGCGGTGTTAGGGTTTTGTGCGTTTATAGCCTTAATAGTAGCTGCAATATGTCTTGTATCATGGTCATTATTACAAGTAATTATTTAATTTGAGTAGATTGATAATGACTAAAAAAGTAGCAGAGCTTAAAGCAGAAATTGAAAGTCTTAAAGCAGAAAATATTAAGCTTCATCAATTGGTATATGGAACATCTGACTTCAAAGGTTCTAATGATGACCCTATGGTACTTTTGAAGTTAAGTGATTACTCTACAGAGATTCTAGCTAGATTAAGAATTGACAAAGAAGGATTTAAGAAATATTATGTCATGTTAGGTTCAGGAAAATGTATTCTTTATGGTGATTTTGGTGTAGAATGGGTTAAACCCATTAGTTAATATAGGTGATATAAATGAGTGAATGGATTAATTTAGATGACAGAAAGCCTTATGATGAATCTATAAGTAAAGTAAGAATTTTATTAAATGACGGAAGTGAAATAAATTGTCTATCACAAAGCAATGGTTCATTTTACTGGAAAAAATTTGATTTATTTATACATGAATATAGTGTTACTCACTGGAAATCAAATGAATAAGTCTATCGAACAATGTAGAAAGGAAATAAACCAAATATTTGGTTGTTGTAAAGGTCTTCATTTGGGATTTTTGCATTCTGAAACTGATAGTAGTTATACTTTTGGAATTACATGTAGTATTGATAGCCAAGAAAAACTGATAGTATTAGCTAAACATCATGGCTATATTCTTACATATGGTAATAGTAATATATGGCGAATAACAGCTCCCACTAAAAAACGTAATCATAAAGAATCTTTGTACAAAAGACTAAAAAGATTCTTGTATATTATGACTCATTAGTGTATAATTGCATCATTAATTAAGAGTAATGATTATGAGCAATGATTATGAGCAATTCAGCCACTTCTTTATCGTATGAAGATTTAACTAGCGAAGAAATTAAACGTATTAATGATGCGTATAATGATGCTTTAAAAAGTGCTAGTGAAGATTTTAAGTTTGACTTAAAGAACGCACAATATTATGCTACATTGACTTCATTAAAAGAATTTTTAGTTATCAGAAAAGAACGAATTGCTAAGTGAGTACAAATATGAAACTTTTAGGTTTAAAATTATTACGTGATGGTTTTGTTGATAATTTTTGGGCGGGTACTACCGAAGATTCTCGTGAAAAACTTAAAGAACAATTGGAAAATGTTTATAGAACTGTCATGGGAGTAGACCATATTGGCGATTTAACTCAAAATATTGAATCTGATATTATCATTAACGCATTAGGGGTATATGTAGATGATAATGACAATATGTATTATGTACATAAATTTGCGAGTGATAATCTTAGAGTAGTTGCTAATAAACTAACTCAAATTGATGAAACCACCTTTAGAAAAGACGGAACGTATAATTTTTTTGTAAACGGTGAATCTTTTTTAAGTAGTAGAAATGTTACATTAACAAAATATATTGGTGATATTTATGAATATTAAAATTGAATGCTAAATTATTATCTCGTCATCGACCTAGAGGTAAAACCTATAAACGCATTACACAACAATATATTAATAAAATTATTAATGATATGCGTAAAAATAATAACTGAATACAAATTTAAAAAAGAGAAATATTATGGGTACAAGACATATTACAGTAATTATTAAAAATGGTAAACCTATTGTTGCACAATATGGACAATGGGATGGATATTTTGATTGTGCAGGTGTTACTATCAAAAATGCAATCACTAAAAATATTAACGAACATTTTTTAACTAATTTAAAAAAACTTGAATTTATTAGTGAAGAACTTTTAGAGCAATACTGGCAAGATGCAGGTAAACTACCTGATGAAGAATGGGTTAGCATTGATGTGTCAGATAAATTTGAACAAAAACACCCACAATTATCACGTAATATGGGATATAAAATTATAGACTTTTTATGCCAACCAAATGATAATGATATTATTTATGTTAGTAATAACTTTGATTTTGGTTACTCAGGCTTATGGTGTGAATTTGGTTATGTATATGATTTAGACCGTTTATGCTTAGATGTATATGTAGGCGATGAGGAAACTAATTTAGTTGGTTTGTGGAATGATATAACAAAACGTGAAGATACTGAAACTAGTTATACTTGTATTTCGTTACTACATACATTTTCAATTAGTGAATTACATAACATTGATGATGATACATTTATTGACATCCTCTCCAAGTTAAAGCAAGGGGTCTTTCGGAGTGAATGATAAATTTTTATCAAAATCGCCGTAAAACCTCGTGTCACTTACAGAAAAAGGTCTTGACAACGCAAACCTATTGGTTTAATATCAGATTACTGCTTGTTTTTTTGCGAGTACGCAGAGCAGTGAAAAAGTAAAAATTCCTCACGTCATTGTTCGTGTTGTCAGTCAATAATCCGAAAGGTGATACAAATGAATGAAGAAACTTACGAATTAGCATTAACTATACTATTAGAGATTGAAAAATTAGTTGATTATGCTATTATTACTCTTGATAATTTAAAAAATTCAGAAGAAAATAAATGAGGTAAATATGAAAAAATTAATTTTAACAAGCATTTTATTAGCAACTTTCACAAGTGTTGCACATGCGGCTGTAGTTGTGTCTCGTCCTGTAATTGTTTCTAAACCAATTGTTATTCAGCCAAAACCAATTGTAAGTAAACCCGTTACTCAACCAAACAAATTAAAACCCGCCACTCAATCTAGTATTAAACCTACTATTACACCTGTGGTTATTGTTCCGTTAAGTAATAATGATTGTGTTATTAAAGACAATAAAAAAAGATGTGATAACTCTAATTAAGTTACAAAAGTTTACAGTAAATTCTTAGAAAACGTGTTTTAATACAACCATCAAGTAAACAACAAGTTAGGTATTTTATAATGAATCAAGTTAATACACAAAAAACTACATTAGCTAAACAAGATTTCGTACAATCTGCTATTGCTAAGGCCATTGAACGTATGGATAAAGATACTGATATTAATGCGTTGACCGAACAAGTGCAAAAAGTCGTAGCAGATTTTGACCCATTTGCTGTCGGTGCAATTCATAAATTAGGTACAAATTCGTCCGCTCGTATTTCTCAATATTCTGATAATTTATTAACACAAGTAAAATCAGAAGATTTAGAAGGTGTGGGTGATAAATTACAAGAAGTTGTATTATTAGCCCGTGATGTAAATGTTAAAGGATTAATTACTGATAATAAGCTTTCAAAAATTCCTCTTATTGGTTCTTTAATTAATAAGTTTAGTGATGGTAAAGACCGTATCTTAATTAAATATGATACATTAGGTGGTCAAATTGAAAAATTAGTTACTGAAATTGGCACAACACAAAAACGTTTAGGTACTCGTATTCAAGGTTTAACTCAATTATATGAATTAAATGTTGATGAATATAAATCATTAGAAATTTACGTTTTAGCAGGTGAAGCTAAATTAGCAGAATTGAAAGATGAAGTTGTTATGCGTCAAATGTCACCATCTGCTAAAGACCCAATGGAAGCACAAGCAATCGCTAATTTAAATGATGTTTGTGAGCGTTTAGAAAAGCGAGTGTTTGACTTACAAGCAATGCAAATGATTGCCGTACAAACTGCTCCTATGATTCGTATGATTCAAAGTAATAATCAACGTTTAATCGACAAGTTTAATAATTTGCAAGAATTGACTATTCCTTCATGGAAAAAGCAATTTACATTAGCTATCGCATTAATGGAACAACAAAAAGCAGTTGAATTAACTCAAAAAATTGATGATACTACTAATGATATTATGCGCCGTAATGCTGAATTATTAAAAATGAATAGTGTTAATACTGCTAAAGCAAATCAACGTTCTGTTGTTGATATTGAAACATTACAACATGTTCAACAAAATCTTATTTCGACTATTGATGAAGTAACAAAAATTCAGAAAGAAGGTGAACAGGCACGTTTAAATGCAGTTGTAGAAATGGAACGTATGAAAAAACAATTAGCAGAAAAAATTGCTGCTTAAACAAATACGTTTTGTATAAGACAATAATTAACCTTATAATTTTTATAAGGTTAATTCTATTAAATAAAGGTAATAAAATGGCAACATACACTAATATTAAAGTTTTAAAGCGTAGTACACAAAAACATAATGTTGTAATTATTGGTTATGTAACTACTTCATGTAAACGTGTACGAGTTTTTACAACATTTAAAAATAGTAAAATGTTAGTCTTACTATCTAAGCAGGTTACATAAAATGCAAATAGAATTAACAAAAGAACAACTAGAATTATTAAAACCTTACTTTGATTTTCACTATAATGGTATTATACTAGCACAAGAAAAGCGTATTGAAAAATTAGAAAACTTATTACTATCTATGACCCATTCAGGTAAAGATTTTAATGAGTCTGAACAATTATGGAAAGATACTGTTATTCAAATTTTAAAAGAACGTTCTTTAAATTATTAATATAGGCGTACAATTATGTTATCAAAAGTTGAGTTAGGTCGTATTAGTTATAATGCAGCTAAACAAATAAACAAAAATATGTCACTAGATGAACGATTAGAATTAATTAGTAAAATTACGCATTTTAATCATGCGTTAAAAGTTGCTAAAAAATTACCTACTCATAGTCACCATTTTTTACATTTAATAGAAAATTCTAATCAAGCTAGATTATGGATTAATAATTTTCCGTCTGATGTTTTTACTTTTCCTAGTATTATTCAACATATTGATAATGATAAAGATTTTATTAATATTGTTACTCATAATAAAAAGTTGTTAAAAGTATTTAAACATTGTATCAGTGTATATAATGCAGGTACATTACTTACATTATGTCCCCACATGGCAAAATATATTATAATTACTGCTTTAGAAAATAATAGAGGTGAATTACATAGACAATCTAGTTGGGTAAGAGTTAAATATAATTCTAATATCGCTAATGATGTTAAGCATCATTTAGACTATTTAAAACATTTATTTGTATTATAAAATGAAAATTAAGTATAAATTACATATAAAATATGGTTATAATGGTGAAGAAACACTTGTATTTATTCCTAAAACTTTTAAATCAGTTAAAAAAAGCAATAAATTGGTGTAATGATAATATTGACTTATATAAACCTAAACCATATTATAAATCTACAGGATACTTTATACAACCTGTAGAAATAAAATATGAAAGTTTTGGTTCAAGTAAATTTTATGAATTATGAGATTAATTATGCGTATATTAGTAACATTTATATATGTAATTGTATTAATATCTCTTTTAACAGGGTGTGTTAATACAATAGAAGAAACAGCGATATATGAGTTAGGTAATGTACGCAAAATTAAATTATGTGATAATGTCATATATAAAACTTGTACTGTAGTTACTACTAAACATACTATAAAAAATTTACAGGTAAGTAACTTTCCTGGTAATGATATTAAATTTAATGATTTTTTATTTTACAGGTATATAAAGTATTCACAAAAAATATCTATTCAGTATTGTAAAAATACTTCTTGTCAACCTTATGCGTCTTGTTATAAATTTATGCCATGTTATAGTGAATATTATGACAAGGTAGTATTATATAGTAAGGAATAAATACATTGCTTATTTACATAAACACTACATACAATAATCTTTAATGTAAGTATAATTAGATAATAAAGTGTGAGGTTAATATGAAATTTAATGTAAATTCTACCAAAAATAAAAAAGTTTTATCATTTAGTATAACATATGAAAAATTCAGTGATTTGTATAACTATTATAAGTCAGGTGTATTAAAAGAAAGTATATTTGAAATTATTAATTTTTTGCCTTTTGATTATATTAATGAAGAAGAATTAGCTAAAATTAAAAAATATATTAATGATTATGATAATTTTTCAAAATTTGCTAAGACATCAGTAGCATTAAATAATAATTTGCAATATGCTTTTGAAAAACTTAATAAAGTATTAGTTGATGATATTGATTTTTATAACATATCAGCAAAAAAGTATGATAATGAAGTTAAATTAGTGGGTAGAATTTGTTGTATTTGTGATAGACCTATCATTTCTGTTAATGGTCTATATGCTGAGTTTTTTAATGATAAAAGTCCATTTTATGTATATTATGGGGGTGACATTTCGCATGTATCTTTAACAACAAAACGTTATATTAGGCTAAATTATTTATTATGTGATTGACAATAGTATTTTTCATAATATAAAATTTTTAATGAGTATTTATCATGTTTCATCAACAAATTATATTACCTCTTAGTCATACTCACTTGTGCTTTGATACTAAATCAAGTCATAGAGTAATTAGCAATATCCAAATAAACAAAAGTTTTTTATTACAATCATTATTGAAATACTGTGCAATTTTTGTAAATTGTAATTTACGAAGTTCGTTTGGTTATAGTATTTTTGCTGATAATATGATTTTGATAGCACCCGCTGTTAGCTCAAAATTGAGTAAGACAACATTAAAACATGCAGATACTAATATTTGTTTATACGTTGATATGTATGTTAAAGACAATTTGCCTATCTTTGTTATTAAAAAAGTAGGATTAACAAAATACGTCTTTAATAGTTCAAGTAAAAGTAAACCTAACGATATTGTTAGGGATGTAATTATTGAAGATAAGCATTTTAATATGTCTAAGAATGCTTTTTTTAATTTAGAGAAATATTATATTTAATAGAGGTTATTATGAGCATTTATAATTCTTTAAGCAGTATTAATTTATCAGTAGATACAGTGAAAGAAATTCTTATCAAGTATATTGAAGAAGACACTAAACGTACCGTTGAAGATATAACATTTAATTTAGATAATGTTTGGGAAGGGTATGGTACTAATGAGAGAGCAGTCAATAAATTCACAAACATTACTGTAACGTTTAAGTGAAAATTATGACATTATCTGTAATTAGTTACGAATCTATGATTGTAAAATGCAATCACTGTAAAACAACATTTGAAACAAATACTATATCTAACTTTAGAGAGTTTAACACGATACCTCCTTCTGTTGGTTTTATGTGTCCTGAGTGTAATAATATGGCTAAAATACATTATGCTGACTTGCCAAATAGACTAAAAGCTAAACTTCTATCAACTGTTTCTCAAGAAATTTCAACTAACGGTAATTTTAATAATTCTTTATATGATTCATTAAAACCGTTTTTAGATGATAATCAAACCTTTAAATCAATGAAAGAAATTAAATAATTTACATTTCTTATACATACTTTCGTTTATTAACTGATATACTACTCTTATATTATTTTTATTGGTAATTATATGAAAACATTTATTAAATCATTTGACTTGTATTTAAAATATAGTCATCCCGTATTTACAGAAAAAAATAAAAAAAGATTTAATAAATCTTTATTTTTAGAAAGTATTAGACCATTAATTAGTGATTTTTTGAAAAGTGAAAATTATACTCCTGAAATTATTGAATTAATTAATTATACACCTGAAAATATTATACCATTAATTGTATCTATTGATACGAATTTAATTAATCATCTTGAAAGTGGTGCTAATAAGAAAGTTAAATTTTACGGTTTGTATAAATCATACACTGAATTATACAACGGTACGATATGTATTAAATCTAGTTTACACTTATATAATAATATTCCTGTAATTAAAATTGATATGATTACTTGTATGGATTTTCCTTATGGCGGTTACTTAAATACATCATATCTAAAAGACTGTAATACTTTTTCTAAAAATGATTTTGTTAGTTTGAATAGATTTAATAGTATTAGAATTAAATATAAAAAATATATTTCAAAAAACGAACATATTGAAGAAAAGGTGATTGTAAAACCTGTAGTAAATCCTATTATCCCAACTTTAAAAGAAGTAATTGCAGAGGCTAAAGAAGTGTTAATTAGTAAAAATAGTATCAAATTATCTAGTGTTAATTATTCATATTTATATGATGTTTTACATAAGTTAATAACCGATGTTGATAAACATAATTTACAATATAATAATTTACCTATTGAAACTTTCACGTTTAGCGTATGTTTTGATAATGGCATTTGTCACAAGTTATATATTAACGGAAAACCTAACCCTGTAGTTATTATGTATGAAAATGATTACAAAGATAAATTAGAAAAATTTTTAGATTCTATTAATGTTGTAGAAATTAAAAAATACATTAACACTATTAAATAATGGGTTATACTATGAAAATTAATGTTCGCCCTTACTTAACAAAATCTTCTCAACAACATTTTGGTAGTTTAATATCAATATCTGATGTAGATTGTATTGATTATTCCAATAATGAATACTATATTAATAAAGCTAAATTGTTAGATTTATTATTATTATATTCTATTAATGTATCAGAAAATTCTGCATTACTAAAATATTTAAATAACATTGACAGAAGTGCTGAATTAAATGATTTATTATTAGTTAATTATACTAATATTAAAAATACTATTTCTATCGCATATGAAGGTTTTATTAAACCTAAACGTACAGATTTAGATATTTTATTTACAATGGCTAACGGTATTCCTATTTTTGAAATTATTGAAGTGGATATTTTTTTACAAAATAACAAAAAAATTAGCGCAAAACCTAAATTATATCAGAGCTATTCTACAAAAAGATTACAAAAAATTGCTAAATATATACCGTCTATTTATTTGGGTAGTAATAAACTGAAAAATATTAATATCAATTCAGAAAAATGTAAAAATGACAATGTAAATGTCAGTGAATTGTTAGCAACGTTAGTTAAAAAAATTACAATAGCTAATAATACAATTAGATTTAAAAAAGACGGATTAGCTAACTTTATTATAACTGATGCATATTTTATCACTCGATATTATAAACAGTATGGTATTATGTATGAATTATATTTAGTTGGTTATGGTAAAATTGATATTCAAACATATAATGATTATTGTTATGTATTAAGTCATATTAATGTTATTTAAATTATTACCTAGTGTAATTATGTGTAACACAAATTAACAAATAACTTGTTTACATATTAATTCATATTGTGTAAACTTAACTTACATTAACTTAAAGAGAGAGTATCTTATGAAGACGGTTGGTTTATTAGGCAGTGGTGTATTAGGTATTATTTTATTATCACTTTTACTTACATGGTATTCAGTTAACAAAACTGCTACTATGTTAGAAAATGGATTAGACGCAAAGCTTGAAAGTAATAAAAATGAACTTTCTGCATATACTACTAAAGTACAAGAAATTGCACAAGTAGCTAAATTGAGTGTAAATGCTCAACAAAAATTAATGCAAATTGCTAATGAATCTCGTTATGGTAAAGATGGTAATAATGTAGCTCAATTAATTACTGAAAATAATATCCCTATGGATATGTCAGTAGTTAATCAATTTGCTGATATTGTTCGTAGTGAACGTGACCGATTCCGTAATGTTCAAAATGAAATGGCTGACCAAGTACGACAATATAAAGACTTATGGGCATCCCCAATTAATGCTATGTTACTACATCCTAAAATTGATTTAAGTAAGTTTGAATTAGTTATTAATAATTATACTTCTAAAGCGTATGAAACAAAACGTGCAGAAGCATTAGAATTTAAGATTGACTAAATTTACACATAGTTACAAAAAAGCCTTGTATTAACTAGGCTTTTCTTTTATAATATTTAACATTAATACATGAGATAAAATTATGTACTTCACTGATAATGTTTTATTTAGTTATGTTCAACAAAACACCCAACAATTATTAAAGGATAATTTATGTTTCCAAGAATATGTTTTTATATAGATAATAATTCTGAAATAATTAAAACTGATATATTAAGTAAGAAAGAATATGATTTAATTTTTGACCCAGGTAAAATGTCTGATTCATATGAAGAATATATTATTAAACAAAATAATATATCTTCAAAAAATAATACTAATGTTAGTATTAAACAAGTTATAGTTAATAGTGAACAACAATTAGCAGAGTTAATGCTTAAATATAGAATTATAGGTGATATATGAAATTTGTAATGACAACCCACTCCCATCCAATTCATACACAATTAAAACGAATTAAACGTTTATCTGATGGTAAATTAGGGGGTTATATTCAATATGAATATAATCTGTCACAAGATGATGATTCATGGGTGGGGGATAATGCTTGTGTATTTGGTAATAGTAGAATTTATGATGGTGCAATTGTAGGCGGATACACAGAAGTAACAGGCAACTCTCATATCTTTGGTAGAAATACTAAAATCATAGATGAATGTATAGTAAGTAACAGTAGTGTAAGTGGTGTAATTTTGAATGGTAATTGTAGAATTTATAATTCAGAAATTTATTCAGATAAATCAGAAAAAGTAATTTTAACAGATTTAAGATTAGAATCAGGTTCATCACTAAAAATGTCTGATAAAATTATCAGTACCCCTAATTCATGGGAATATGGATTGTTAGGGCAATCAGAAGAACATGCCCAAAAAGTTGATTTAGGTGATGTAGAAATTAACATTAATTCAGGTAAAATGGTAGTTATTCGTATTAACGAATAACTTTAAGGTGAAAATATGAAAAACATTTTTAAAATTTTAGGCAAAAAGTTATATAACATCCCCGAAGTATTATTTTCATTTATTATTACCGTTAGTATATTACATGCAGTAGGCGCATTTTCTTATTTTATGCCTTTAACTGCTGTTGTATTTATTATACCTAACTTTTTTATTTTATCATTATTATGTACAATTATCTATGTTCCTATATATGTTCTTTGTATGTATTCATTCAGTGATATTTTCCCATATCATCATAAATTAAATATATTACAGTTTTTTACTAAATTTATTGGGTTAATTTGGGTTTTATCTATTATTAATCCACATACAATTTTTGTATCAATTGTATTATTATCATATGCAATAGGGTTATATTTTTACTTAGAAGATAAGTATGTTTAATGTATATTATGCAAATTTATCAGACACATATGTATTAAGATTTCTTCCTGATACATTCTATGGTGGTAATCATGGTGTACCGTTAAAAGGTAGATATACAACTAAGTCAACCGCCAAACAAGTATGCTCTATATTAGAGTATATTTGTTTGCAACAAAAAGAATTGTTCTTTTTTGTAGAAGATAATAATATACATTTTGGTAATCTTAACATTAAAATATTTACAGTAGCATATGCTAATGAATTTCATACGGTATATGATTTAATGAATAGATGGTCTGAATTAACACAATGGTATGAATGTAAAGGATATTTAGATGAAGATTAATGCTATAAAAACAGAAAATATAGAAATAGAAGTAAATCCTACAGAAGTGTTAAGAAGTATTCTTAAATTAACACTTCCTGTATTTAATAGTGACGTAATGATACAAGACGGGTGGATATTTGAGCATGAAAGGGTACGTTGGAATGACTATGATTGGAGTCGAAAAAGACCTGCAACCCAAGAAGAAATATTTATATATGAAGCATATTTGCTTTTACTAGAAAAAGTAAAAAATAAATAACAAAACTTTACACACAAAATTTCAAAAACTGTTATAATATACTCATAATACGAGGTGCTTATGAGTTCTATTATTAAAACTGTCAAAAAAGCTTTTTCTTTAATTTCTCCTAAATATCCGTTAGTATATTGGGCAATTGATTTACATGGTGTTTGCTTTCAATCTAATTATGAAAATAGTGAATACTTATGGATTAATGAAGATTGTATTGCTTGTTTACAAGCTATTTCAAATAACCATGACTCACGATTAATTTTATGGTCATCATGTTACCCTGACGAACAGATTAAAATTAAAGAATTTATGCGTAAACATTATATTCATGTGGATTTTTTTAATGAAAATCCACTAACAAAGAATACAACATATGGTGATTTTACTAATAAATTTTATTTCTCTATTTTATTAGATGATAAGGCAGGATTTGAACCTGAATCTGATTGGGCAGAAATTTTAAATTTTTTAAAGAGTATTAACAAATGAATTTACCAACATTAGCTAAAGAATTATTTGACATTCCTGAAATTGTTAAAGCTTATCATTTTGCATTGTATAAGCATTTAGAAGTTAACCAAAAACGTAAGCGTACTAATGTACCTTATATTGTGCATCCTGTACAAGTTACTATGATTTTATATACATTAGTACCTAATGTTACTGTTAATATGTTGTGTGCATCATTATTACATGATACTGTAGAAGATACTAACACTACCTTAGAAGAAATTACTGAAATTTTTGGTATTGATGTTGCTATTTTAGTTGAAATGTTGACTGACGTAAGCAAAAAAGAAGATGGAAACCGAGCTACCCGTAAGCGAATTGACATGGCGCATACAGAATTAGCATCACCTCAAGCAAAAACTATTAAGTTAGCAGATACTATTCATAATAGCTATAATATTGGCTTATATGATAAAAAATTTGCACCTGTGTATTTTTCTGAAAAGTCAGAATTTATTACTGTATTAACTGATGGTGATGCGTTGTTACTTGAAATAGCTAAAGATATTTTATCAGCATATTATGAAAAAGATAATATTAAAAATATTCCTTCTTTAGTTAGTATCAAACAGTATTTAGGCTTTTAAATATGAAAGTAGAAATAATTTTTGAAGAAATTAAAAAACCTTCTGTAGCGTATGAATGTACAGAAAATAATGATTCTAAAAATATTACAAAAAAAAATATTTTTGAAAAATTAAAACATTTATTTAATCCCGGATATAATGTACTTACATATATTCGCAAAAAACTAGGTAATTAATTATGAATAAAACAATGGTAGGTAACATAGTTGTATTATTAGTATTATGTGCAATCACATATGGATTATATTATAGTAATAGTAGAAAAATATGTGGTAATGTTACTAATATAAATGAGAATAACTATACAGTTACTATAAACGCTGCTGGCATAGAATATGACAATATAAAAGTTGATAAACTTACTTTATCTACTTTAAAAAGTAATATGATAAATAAACCCCATACAGAATATACTATATGTAAACCTATAGGTAATGGACATCCAATTTATATTATAATTAATATCTGTTTTATCATATATACAATAATCTACGCTATCAGGGTATTATCGGGAGCTGAAAATGAAAATATTTAACGCAAAACATTACGGTATTTTAATTCTTTCATTATCTTTAATTACATTAAGCGTAATATTCCATAAACTAGATAATTATTTTTCTAAAGATAATCAAGTATGTGGTAATGTAGTCGCTGTTGAAAAAATTGATAAAAGTATGTATAATGTAAATCTTAATATAGATAATACAATTAAATTAGTTACAGTGTCTAATAGTGTTCCTGTAATTGATGCAAAATATTGTGTAAATACAGGAATTACTTTTTTACAATTACTCGCATTAATTTTTATATTTTTAGATGGAATTGCTATAGTTATGTGTGTAATTATGTTTTTTGTTGCATTACTCGAACCAACTTCTACTTTTTGAGATATAAACTATGAAACGTTTACAATATGCTATTTCTTCTTTAATTAGGTTTTTGCCTCTATGGTTATTATTAATAGCATCTATTAGTTTTACATATGACTATAGAAATGATTTAATTGAATTAGAAAAAACAAATTTAGAACATTGTGGTATGCTATTTGATAATAACTATCCTATTACTAATGGGACTGCTAATGTTATTATTTTAGATAATAAAACACAAAAACCTATTAATATTCGAGTTACTGATGATAAAATTATCAAAGGTTATGAAATTTGTGGATTTAATACTGAAATAGTAGATACTATATGTAATAATAGAAGTAAATATGGAGTTTTACTACTTATTACATTTATATTATTATGTAATTCGTGTAGTATTATTGCTGATATTTTTTTAAAAGATTTATAATGAATAGTATAACAGGTATAACGGAAAAAAGCAGCTTCGGTGAAAATATAGGATATTCTCACTGGACTACTTATCTAATGTCTGTACAAAATACACTTTGTTATTTTGATGATATTATAGCATATAACTTTAAATATAGCTTATTTCATGCTCACGGTGATGTGACCATTGATTCATCATTAATTACATATAGTAATTTTAAAATTATGACTAAATTAAAATATGAATGTTTTTTATTATTAATTGATAATAAATTATTTGAAAATGAGGATTTTATCATTCACTCCGAAAGACCCCTTGCTTTAGCTAGGAGAGGATGTCAAACATAATAAATAGGAAGAAAAATATGGCTAAATTTGTGTCTACTAAAACATATACTGATATAGGACCTGTCGCATATAGACAATGGAAATCAGATACTAATTGCAAATTAATACATGGTTATTCGTATTCATTTCATTTTGAATTTGAATCTGATGAATTAGATGTTAGAAATTGGGTGATGGACTTTGGTTCGTTACGTCCATTAAAAGAAAAATTAGAAGAATGGTTTGACCATAAATTATTAGTTGCCCAAGATGACCCTCAAATAGAATGGTATAAAGAAGCAGAAAAAAGAGGCATTGCTAAATTAACTATTGTTGAGCGTACAGGCTGTGAAGGTTTAGCAGATTTCTTATATAAATACATTAATGGTATTTTTATACCTAGTTTTGGTAAATGTGAATCAGACCGTATTTGGTGTAGTAAAGTAGAAGTGCGTGAAACTAAATCAAATATGGCTATGCGTATTGGTCATCGTTTTGATAATGAAGATTTATTTAATTAAGGTTAGATATGGGTACTAAAGAACTTATTAAAAATTTACTAACTGATATTAATGAATTACAAAATCAATTGAATATCGTAAAATTATCAAAAGGTTCAAATACAGCAATTAATATAGCAGTATCAAAATCAAAAGTATTAAGAAAAAATATATGACCTCTGAATGTCAAAATTTAATAAATACACTTTTAAATGATAATTTAGAAGTGAAAAATTCAATTGACAAATAAGACGTTTTTTTATAAAATATAATAAATTATTTTACAGGTTATATATGTTTAAATTTATTTTAGCAACAGTTTTAATGTTATCTATTAATGCACATGGAGAAACTAATGATGAAATTGGTAAAGAATTTCAAGAGTCTTTATGCACACAACTAACTAATGTGTATAAAAATACTTTGATAGCACTAAAGCAGAAAAATGATTATACTGATATTTTATATTATTATCATATCCAATTAAAAGAAGAGGATGATAATTACTCATTTTTAATTTTTAATGCAGTTAAAGCTGCCGCTAATTCAAAATATGAAACAATAGACCATAAAAAATTGTCAGATGCTTATATGAGTGATTGCAAACAAAAATTAAAAGTTGATATTATTGAAAATGAAAAAATTACTATCTAATATGTAACATATTGTAAATGTATATTTACTTTTTAAAAAATTGTATTTAAAATATATTCATTATTAATTAGGTGAGTATCATGTTTGAATTATCTATTTTAAATAGCGAAAATAAAAATAGTATCGAAACATTTATTAATTCTTGTTTTAAATATGATGATATTGATAATGAAACAACAATTTCATTATTTAAAACATTTGAGGAATATAAAGACATAACAGTTTTATATCCTGTCGTATATGCACATTTAAAATTAGCAGTTGCAATCGCTAAAAAAATAAAACGTAATACATATACTATTAGTTTATATGAATTAGTGCAATCTGCTTGTATTGGTTTATTAATGGCTGTAAAATCATACAATTATACATTAAATGTTCCTTTTTCTGCCTATGCACAATTTTATATTAAAGGTGAAGTGTTTAATTATTTAAAAGATAATTTTGCATTTTTTAAATTTACTACTAAAGGTGAATTTAAAGTTTTTTTTAATTTTAGTTTAGTAAATAAACGTTTATCTATTAATAATAAAAATCAATTAACTGAAAAAGATTATTTAGAACTATCTGAACAATTAAATGTAACTAAACAAGATATTGACTTAGTTATAGGAAAATTTAATTCATTATACAGTAATCATTACTTAAATAACGATGAAGAAGTTAATATTTTAGATAATGTAGAAGCACATTATTTAAGTAATCCTGTAGATATTATCGAATATGAAGAATATGAAAATAGTATTGATATAATTCAAAAAAGTATTACTAACCTATCTGATAGAGAGCAAGATATTATTAATGGTAGATATATTACTGATAAAAAATTAACATTTAAACATTATGCTGAAAAATATAATATTAGTATTGAGCGTGTACGTCAAATTGAAAATGATGCTATTACTAAATTAAGAAAGATGGTAGTAAAAGATGAACAATAATCCTATACAATGTGTAGGTATTGATGGTAAAATACATTACTGTCAACCAAATTTAAATGTGACAATTTGTAATATACAAGTAAAACGTAAAAAGTTACTTAAAAATGATTTAATATCTTCACATAATAAAGGATATTGTCCTGAGTGTGATTATACTAATGATGATATTATTTTTAAAAATAATGAAAATAGTTGTTGACTTATATAAAAACATAATATATATAATACTCAACACAAAGATTGTTAACCGCAATAAATTAAATCAAGTAAACACAATCAGTAAAAAGGTAAACATTATGACAAATACATTCGTAAAAAGCTTAGTAGCAGAACAAGATAAAGAAATCAAAAATAATAATAAAACAATTACTACAAATGGTGCAAAAGCATTTAAGTCCACATTGAATGCAAACTTAGACTTGCATTCTGCAATGGGTTCCTTTCGTAAAACTAATGATGAAAAAATTACAAAATTATTAGATGAAGCATTGAATGAAGATTTAGATACCGCTTTGCGTAATTTATTATTATTACGTGATGTACGTGGTGGTTTAGGTGAACGTGAAGCATTCCGTAAATGCTTACAGCATTTATATCATGCAAATTATAATGTGTTGATTAATTCTAACTTTTTAGAGTTAGTACCTGTTGTAGGACGTTGGGATGATTTATTAGTATTTATCAATCCTATTTATAACACTGAAATTAAGCAGAAAGTGGCAAATATTATTAAAAATGCAATCTGTGAATATAAAAAATCTTTAGATATTTTAAATAGGTTTGATAGCATAACAGAAGAAGAAGCCAAAGAATTATTGGCATCTATGTCTTAATAGGTTTTTTGGTTGTACTTCTTTTTTACATAATATACAAGAGCATTTAGATATAGGGTTTACTATGAAACAGTTTTCAAAATGAAACTGTTTCATAGAGCCAAAATTTGTTCCTACTTTGTTACAGTAAGGACAAGTAAAATTACCATGAATAGGTTTAATGCAATTAAAAGTTCCATTTTTAACTTGATTTTCATAATTTTTCTTAGCATTTAAACTACGTTCTTGTAGTATATTTTTATCAATATTTGGATTAAATTTACATTTGTCTCCATGAAATCGAGAGAAGTTACCTGGGTCAACTAATTTTTTACAAAATATGCATTCATGCTTTATTGTATTTTTTCTTGCATTTGAAATTGATTGCGCTCTTTCTTTTGTACATGGTTGATTTCTTGCTTTTTTACATACTTCTATTTGCTTAGAAGATAGATTTCTTCCTTGTGACATAAATGTTAATGCGTGTAACATTTTGTATTTAATTGTACTATTGAACATTTTTGTTAATGGCCAATGTACTATGAAATGTTCTCTCATTGTAAGATATACTATGTTATTATTTTTGTATATACATTTTGGTATTATGTGATGACCTTCTACATATCCTAATAATAAAGCAGCATCTTTTTTATTATTAGCTCTTGACATAGCATTTTTACATATGTTAAGATACCATCTAGTGTACTTATTATCTATTGCACCATAGTTTAAAATATTCATTAATTACTCCGGAGTTATATATGTCTGAATCTTATAAAAAATTACTTTTAGAAAAAGTTAAAAATAATATTACTATTTATGGATTAGTTTGTAAATGGATTCCCCGTCAAGGTCCTGTTGCTAGTCAGTTACGTGCATTGTTAGGTTGGACTCCTAAGTTTTATCGCAAAACTTTAGTAGGTTTAACAAATGTTGTTGAAACAACAATGTGTAAAGGTAAACCTTCATTTAAAGAAATTAATTTTAACCATGTACCTTCTCGTGCATTTCAAATTTATAAAGACGCATTTAACCGTAATGCAGTTGATGAATTTAAAAAATGGAAAGAGTCATTAGTAAATGATACAGGTGATGCAAAAATTAATGCAGGGGCGGTATTTCCTTATCAAGTTTTAAAACAAGTTAATACTAATGATACTTCTATGAGTGCAGTATTTGAAAAACAATGGGAATCTTTACCTAATTATGTGACACCTGGGGTTAATGTATTACCAATGATTGATGTATCAGGTTCTATGGATTGCCCTAGTGGTGCTAAAGGTTTTACTTGTATGGATATGTCAATTAGTTTGGGTATTTATTTAGCTACTAAAATGACAGGCGATTTTAAAGATGTTTATATGACATTCGCTGAACGCCCTAAATTAACAAAATTAGTAGGAAAAACATTAAAAGATAAATACGAATATGTTGAAAGCCACGATGTAGGTTATTCGACTAATGTAGAAGCTGCTTTTCGTGAAATTGTAAATTTCGCAAAAAATAACAAAGTTAAGCAAGAAGACATGCCTAAATATTTGGTAATGTTTTCAGATATGCAATTTAATCAAGCTGACCGTGGTAATAAAAGTGGTTTTGGCATGATGAAGAAAGCATTTAATGATGCGGGTTATGAAATTCCTAAAATTATTTTTTGGAATTTAAATGCTGCGTATTCTAATAACCCTGTAACTTTTGATAAAGAAGGTACTGCGTTAGTATCAGGATTCAGTCCTGCGTTAATGAAAAGTATTTTCGCAGGTGATTTGAAATCAGAAGACTTTACTCCGTTAGCGATTATGAATCGTGCATTACAAGTTGACCGTTATACTATTACTTATATTTAAGAAAGAGTTTTACTCTTTCTTAATTTAAATAGGAATATTTATGAAAATTGCAAGAAATTGTAAGTATGGTGGCTTTGAGCTATATGATGAAATATTACATGAACTAGGTGTTGAATATACTAGTGATTTAAATAATGATTTTTTTAATATAGTATCTGATAATATTTATGAATACAGAAGCCATCCTGTATTAATAAATATTTTAGAAAATTATATTTATGAAGATGATGATATAGAAATAGCAGAAATTCCTGATGATGTAATTTATTGGGAAATTACTGAAAATGACGGCATTGAGCATATTGAATATATTTCAAAAATTGAATTTGATTTTTTAAGGTCTATTTTTACGAAAGGTGTATTAGACAGCAGATATATACAAAGAAAATATATCGAAAGTTTAATAAGTAGAGCGTTAATTGATGAAGTAAGCTTATATAACAATAGTCACTTAGTTTTAACAACAATTGGTTATAAAATTATTATAAAAGCTCTTTACAATATAAACGTTTTGTGATAATATAAGTAAATATTAAGCATAGCTATATTAAGAAAAGTTACAGCAATACTAAATTAAAAATGTAGTTTTTTGATTAGAAATAACAAAAAAACAAAATAGGATTGCATATTTACTAAAACTTAATATGTCGTATGTATAGATGCGTAATGTTAAATCATATACTATGATTGTGGTAGATAATACTGACAACTATACGACTTTTCTGTTAGCTATGTTTTTAAAAATTAGGAAAGGTACAGCAACATCTTTTAATAAAGATAGAACTTTTATAAGACACCTTATAAAAGTTCAAAAATAGTTGTATGTCTATTCAAAACATTCAAAACTTTCCTGTTAAACAAGTCATTAGATTAAATCTCCATATATTTAATCTTCCTTAAAGGCGTATAATACTAGAAATAGGAATTATATTGCAAAAATGATAAAAAAGGACTTAGAAATAAGTCCTTTTTTATTTATTTTTATTTACACTGATATATTTTTATAGTATAATAATTTAATAATATGTAATAGGTGATATATGATTAAGCTTTGTGTAATGTGTGAAAAATGTTCTTTCAATGAAGGTTATTTTTTGTCTGAATATACGCATGAAGACCCAAATATTAGTTGTATGTTAAATATTCATAATAACGAAGCTCCATTAAAAGGTGTTTTACAGTTTCATAAATGGAACTCATATGCACAACAATGTGATGAATTTACATTATCTAAAGAATTAGAATATATTAAATTAATACAAGTAACCCATGATTAAAGAAATAATTGCTAAAGATATACAAGATATTAATAGCTATAAAAAAATTTTAGAAGATGCTGTAAAAGAATATGAAAATAATGTCAATCCTATTGAGATGCGTCATAAAAAAATTTTACAAGATTTTATGAAAATTTTAAAAGAAAAAGAACCTTCTAAATTATTTACTGATTGCTATTTCGTACCTAATGGTATTAGTGTATTGCATGATGCAGATGTAAATTATAATTTTGCACCTGCTCTATATAAAACATTTACTTGGGATGAAATTGAATCTTTAATTGACATTAAACAATATATGTGAGTATAACATGAGTAATTTACCTGAGACAAAAATAGAATATGAAGCAGTAACATATTTGCCTGTTTCTATGGATAAACACTGCTTATTTAATACATCTACTGGAGTAGTTGTTAAATTTTTTAATGATAAAAACAATAGAATAGTTATTATTAATGATGATAATACTTCTCAAGTTTTTACTGCTAGTCAATTATCGGAATTAAGTAAATGCTATATGTTTGCAAAAATATATAACCTTGCAGACACTTATTATACAGTTACTCAATATTTAAATGATGTGATTAAAAGTGATTTCTCTGAATTAATTAATATCAGTAGCAAAGAATTATTTGATAATACATTACAAGAGTTTAATAGATTTTTAACAGACTGTACTTTTAATTTAAATGGTGACTTAACCAATTATAGTAGTATTAATTTTGCGATTAGTGCAGACGGATACTTTTTAATATTAAATTTTCATAATGATGAAAATAATTTAGTAAGACGAGAAATTATATCTACTGAAAATATTACTGTAACTTATCGTAAAAAAATTATTAAATATGTACATACAAAATTTAATGTTACTAACAATGTTTTGTATTATCTATTAAATAACGTGAACTGACAATTAAATTAGGTAATAATGATGGAATTTAACGAATTATATGGAATTTTGTGTTACGGGGAAAATAAACCGTATGATGCTAAAAAATGTAAATGTCACGGCACTGGATTTGTACCTGTATTTTGTTGTTTAAGCATAGAGTGTGGTTGCTTAACTATGCCAATTGATTTTGAAATGTGTGATTGTGGTTTAAAATTTTCAGATGATGAAATAAGAAGTTGGAAATAAAAAAAAATTGTGTTATACTTTATAAAACTTTGAGGTTTATACTTATGTCTTGCTTAATTATGCCCGGTGCTAATGTTATTGAATATAAGCTTAATATTGAAACTAATACATTTGAGCGTAGCCAATATTATACAAGTAAGCAAATTATTTGTAGAAGTAAGTATCAAGTTATTGTTTATACACCCGCAATGATACCATTAATCAATAAAGCTAGTTCACAAAACCTAACTGATATTGAATATTTAGAGAATATTCAATTACCTTCATCAATATTAATTGATGAAGTTATTGGTAATGCGTTATTATTTTTTAAATCAACATTTTACATTGTTAATGTATCGTGTATTCTATTATTAGACGTTAAGGCTACAACATGAATATTATCATTCACACTGAAAGACCCTTGCTTTAGCTAGGGGATGTCAAGATTAATACTAGTCTTTTTAATTATTTAAGACAATTAATGTATATTATAGCGGAGCTTGAATGACAAAAATTTTTTATTTAAGTGATATACACTTTGATTACTCTTATTTTGATGTAAAAAAACATTTGTTAAAGAGTAGACGAAAAAAACACTGGTTAGTAATAGCAGGTGATTTCCTCACCCATACTAATTTAGGCGCAGAAAAAATAGTTAATTTTTTAAATGATTTATCACCATATTATAAATATGTGTTATGTGTATTAGGTAATCACGATTTAACTGGTTATAAATTAGATGATGCGTCATTTATTACAGGATTATCTAGTAACGTATATATGTTAGATATGAATAATCCTATTGTTTTAGATGGTTATGCAGTATTTGGCGACATTATGTGGTGTCATTGTCCTGTACTATCTGAAAGAACATTTTTAAAGCTTGATGAATATATTTTGGTGAAGGATAGAGAAGGTAATAAGTTAACAATGGACTATACTAATGAATATTTTAGTTTATACAAAAACTTATTAACTCAATTTCTATATGATTATAAAGAATATCCTAAAATAACTATATCTCATTTTCCTCCTTTACGTGTGCCTAATGAATATCCTATTAATGCACTAAGTTACTTCTTTGAAACAGACATTTGTAACAAATTGTTTTTCAATAATGTTATTTATAGCTTTTTTGGACATACTCATATAAAATATAAAGAGAAAATAAATGATGTGACTTTTTGTTGTAATCCTGTGGGTTACTATAAAAAAGGTTTCAAATTAGAATCAGTTTTTTTAAATGAAATAGTAGAGGTTGATTTAATATGAATCAACAGTCGAGAGGTTCGACAAAAATTAATTTTTATTTTATAGCGAGGTGCTAATATGAAACGTTTATTACCAATTTTTGATACAGATTCTTACAAACAATCCCACTACTTACAATATCCGCCTGGTCTACGTAAAGTTTTTTCTTATTTAGAAGCACGTACAGGTTCAGGTTTTGATAAAATTGTTTTCTTCGGTTTACAATATATTATTAAAAATACATTAATGACTCCTATTACTATGGATGACGTAGAATTTGCAAAAAAATTCTGTGAACAACATGTAGGCTTTTTTAATTATGAAGGTTGGAAGTATATTGTAGAAAAACATAATGGATTTTTGCCGTTACAAATTAATGCAGTACCCGAAGGTACCGTAATTAGTCGAGGTAACGTGTTAGTTACTATTGAAAATACTGATGTTTTATGTGCTTGGTTGCCACAATACATTGAAGATATTATTGTTCGTGTTTGGTCTACTATTAACGTAGCGACTTTATCATATCACATGAAAAAAGTAATCTTAGAAGCCTATGATAAATCTTCTGATGAAGATAAATCTGCTGCTAATTTTAAATTAGTAGATTTTGGTTCTCGTGGTGCATATTCGCAAGAAGCAGCAGGTGTTGGTGGGATGGGTCACTTGATTAATTTTTTATCTACTGATAATATTCTTTCAATTTTATACGCACAAGATACTTATAATACTTCTGATATGTTAGGTTATTCTATCCCGGCTACTGAACACTCAACAACAGTTTCTTGGACAGAATCTCGTGAGCAAGATGTTTTTGAAAATATGATTAACCAGTTTGGTGGTACTAATCCTCTTATTGCAATGGTTATGGATTCATACGACTTAGAAAATGCAGTGCGTAATATTATCGGCAAAAATTTAAAAAATAAAATTTTAAATTGTGGCTCTACTATTATTGTTCGTCCTGATTCAGGTGTGCCTAAAGATTCTGTTTTATCTTGTTTACAATGGCTTGATGAATCATTTGGCTCTATAGTAAACACTAAAGGTTATAAAGTTTTACATAAAGCTGTTCGTGTTATTCAAGGTGATGGTGTTAATTATAATAGTTTAGTTGAAATTATTGACCATATTTTAGCTAATGGCTACTCTATTGATAATGTTGCTTTTGGGTCAGGTGGTGGGTTATTACAATCTCATAATCGTGACACATATCGTATTGCTCAAAAATGTTCTTATGTTGAATTTGATAATGTTAGTTATGGTGTTCGTAAAATGCCTAAAACTGACCCAACAAAAGCTTCTAAAGCAGGTAAGTTAAAACTTATTAAAGAAGATGGTGTATATAAAACCGTTGAAGATTCAAAAACATCTAATGTTAATGACAATGAATTAAAGGTTGTTTATTTTTATAATAAAAAATATGGAATGGTTGAACCTGCCTTTAATCAATTAACATTTGAACAAGTACGAAAAAATACTGGTTTGTGGTAATTATTTGAATCAATATAACATTATGTTACAAAAAAAGACTTGTTTTAACAAGTCTTTTTTGTTTTAATACCCATATCAACTAATTTGTTTAAATATTTTATTTATTTAGGAGGTTATATGAAATATTTATTTATCATTCACTCCGAAAGACCCCTTGCTTTAGCTAGGGGAGGATGTCAACAGTATTATTAATTACAGGATGTGAAAAGCCAGTAAGCGAATGGAAAACAAACGTTAATACCTTAGATAAAATTAGTGGACTAGAAGATTGTAAACGTATTGAAGTTAATACAGGTGAACGCACCGAAGTAGTATATCGTTGTCCGTTAAGTGTTACTTCTACTAGCTATACATGTGGTAAAGGTTGTACTGCACACAATATTTTAATAGATAATTCATTCTCTAGTATTGACAATACTGAAAAAAAAGTTAATAATATTAATCAAGAAAAGATAAATGAATTAAAAACTCAAATATCTAAATTGTATGATGAATTAAATTCAATAAAAGCAGGTACTACAAATGAGTGATAATATTGTAAAATATTTTAGAACATTTCATCTTCCCTGGTCAGAATCAGTTGCAGATGATGATATTATACGCACATCACCTTTTACTTCAAACGATAATGTAGTAGTTACACTTAAACTTGATGGTGAGTGTTCGACAGGGTATCCCTCAGGTAGAACTCATGCTCGTAGTATTGATAGTGTGGGTCACCCTTCAAGAAATTTTTTAAAGTCATATTGGCAAGAGCGTTCCTACAATTTACCTGAGGGATGGCGAGTATGTGGAGAAAATGTTTATGCAAAACATAGTATTCATTATACTAATTTAGATAGCTATTTTTATATTTTCTCTATTTGGAATGAACATAATTATTGTTTATCTTGGGAAGATACAAAAGAATGGTGTTCTTTATTAGATTTAATTCATGTACCTGTAATTTATGAAGGTTTATATGATGAAGATTTAATTAAAAAATCTTTTTTACCATTTAAAAAAGAACATGAAGGTTATGTTATTCGTACTGCTGATTCTTTTCACTATGATAGCAGTAGTGATAATATTGCTAAGTATGTTCGTAAAAACCATGTGCAGTCAGGGGAACACTGGATGCACCAAGAAATTGTACCTAATATTTTAAAAAGCAATTGACATTTTTTGTCAATTGCTTTAGAATATAATCTCTTTAATCAACAAAAAAATAAAGGTGTTATTATGACAACTAGTATTAAAAAATTACCCGCTCCCTTTAATCGTTATGGTGTTTTAATTACTAATGAAGGCATGAGTGTCATTAGTAATCGCTTCATCCAAATGAAGCCAGTAAAACATCGGTTTGCTACTTCATATCCAGTATATCGTTTAACTACTGATGATAAACGTGTATATCTAACTGAACAAGAAATTAAAACACTTATTGGTGAATAATTGAGGGGCGTTATGCCCCTTTTCACATATTATTTTTAAGAGTAAAAAAATGAAATCTATTTTAATTGATAAATTATTGGAACGTCAACTAGTAACTGAAAATGTATCTGTTACAATTGACGGCAAGCAATTTAGTGGATGGCAAATTACTAAACCATTAAATTATGATAAATTATATACTACATTTAAAGACAGATTATCAATGGCAAAGAAAGTTTTATTAGGAAAGGCAATTGCAGTTCAATTCTTTTCTGATTTAACAGAAGATGAAAAAATTGCATTTGTTAAATCAAAAATAGAGGCCAATACAGCCTCTTAGTAAGCATTATGTGTAAGTAGTATATTTGTACATAAAATTAATTACTATGCGTTAAAACTAATTTAAACTGTAATGTAGGTGATGTATGAGTGGTATAAAAAAGTTATTAGAAGAAATGTCTGAAAAGATTTATAGTTTAGATGATTATGAATTAAATAACAATGAATCTTCAACTAATTCTTGCTATTGTACGGGTCCTCAAAATGGTGAGGTTAAGTGTCCTTGCCAATTAAAAAAAGAAAATGAGTATAATAAATCAGTAAATGCTAGTAACAATTAATTACAAATAAACGTTTTACTTTATAAGTTTTTTTGTTTTAATACTGTTATCTTAACTGAGTATTTAAAGATGAAGTATTTTTGTTACGTCATTTTACAATATCATATGCAATTAACAATTTACAAACTCGAAAAGATTTGTTAAAATGGTACTTAGAAATTAACGAAGGTCATATAGCTCATAGTAAATCTGAGTTAGAGCGTGTATATAAATTATTAGATGATTGTAAAGAAGGTGAATAATTATGGCAGGTATTGAAAAAATTTGTGAGTGTCCTAAAGGTAATTGTGTTTATCACGGACATAAAATGTATGAATATAAACATAATCACTTACAAATTAATCCTGAATGTCGTGAACAATTTAAAGGATTATCAGCATTTGCTGTTATTGTTAATCTAAATAATATCAATAGTGATTATACCCATTTAAGTCGTAAATCAAAATACTTTGGTAGCAATACTAGTTGCCTTTCATCACAAGTATTTAAAGAACATGGTGTTTATTATTATGAGGGTGAATGTAGAAAAACTTTATTAGATAAAGCGATTAACCAATGGTTTTGTGTACCTTTACGTTTATCTATTGTGCCTATGGTATATGTATATGTTAAAGAGCATAATAAAGTATATTTAAATTGGCTTAATAGTGCTAAAGATATTAGAGCATTTAAACGTAATATGCGTAAACTTTTTGGTTATAATATACCTCTATATAAAAATTTAAAATTTAAACAAAAAATGCAGTCTTATGAAATTGCAAATAAAATGATTGAGGATATAAAAAATGAAAACAACTACAGTAACAATTGATGACATTATTAATAATAATGTTAGTTCACCATTACCATTATCTGTTATCCCTAATTATATGGGTATTAATTTGTGTAGTGTGGATTCAATTACATATACTAAACAAGATGATGGTCAATTGGTTAATTTAACAATTAACTTTATTCCGTCAGATGTAACACCTGTTTTAGATAATTAAGGTTATATATGACTATATTAATCAGTATTATTGCATTATGGGCAGCATTAAGTTTTATTATTGCTGTTATTGCATTTTTTGAAAAAGGTGATAATAAATTTAGACAATATGATTTAAAAACTTCTATTGCAATAGGATGTTATTTCTTTATCGCCCCTGTTTTTATTCCATATGTTAGATGGAAAGATAAAAAACTTAATAAGCGAAATAAAGTATGATAAATATTTTATTATTTTTGTCTTTATTTATCATTCACTCCGAAAGACCCCTTGCTTTAGCTAGGGGCGGATGTCAAATGATGATAGAGCGTACAGAATAGTAGAGAATACAGGTAAAAAATGTTGTAATAATTAAGAGAAAATAATATGACTGCATATAATAAAATAGAAATTTTTACATTTAAAATTAATGATATTAAGTTTGCATTTACTTACTTTGATGACACATATTTTTCTATTGAAGAATATGATGATACTATTGGTAGTTATGCTCGTAAAAATGGTTATGCATATTTAGAAAATAATACATGGGTATGGGAATCCGAGACTATTAGTGAAGATTATCCTGATATTCCTCCCCAAATTTTAGAATATATTAGTAAAAATGGTTTACCTGAATAAAAATTAATAATTTAACAAATTTATCATATTGCTATTTGCGTGGGATTAGATTATAATAATACTTTAATTGATAATGAATACTTATCATATAAACAGAAAGACTCCTTGCTTTAGCTAAGGAGATGTCAATAAATTAAAGTATAATAAATATATTTTTAAAAATTAGATTAGGAAATAGTTATGTTAGTAGAATTATGTAATAAAATAATTGAGATTAGTGAAGATAATGATTTAACATGGGAAGATAAATATGGTTTAATATTTAGGACTCAATATACAGATATTTTTTATGATATGTTAACTGAAATTAACATTAAATTTGAATATGATGACCCTGATGCTGATTATGAGGAAGATGTAGAAGCTTTTATATATGCTCTAAAAGAAAACTTAAATCGTTTTACAACTATTATGAAATATGTTAAATTTAGTGATGAATTATTAGAAAAAACTAATAAAATTTTATAAACCAAGCCGTAAGTATAACTGCAAAACCTCGTCATTTATGACGAGGATATAAGGCTTAAAACTGTACTAAATATATTTCACAAATTGTCAGATTATGACGCATATATGCGTTGACAATCTGATAACTTAGTGATAATATATTAGTCAGAACAATACTTCGATATAAATGCGAGTACGCAAAAGTATTGTTCAAAATAGTAAATGAAAAGTATTCCTCCGTAACTTGTTCGTGCTGTTCCTCTATTGGAACAGTAGTCCGAAGGGTAGAACGGGTTTGCGAATAAGAGAATGGTCTTGTCTGCACTGTGGAACAGTGCATGACCGTGACATAAATGCCGCAAAGAACATTCTTGCGCTCGGACATGAGCGTCCAACAGTGGGAATCCCCTTAGAGGGGTGGATGTCAAAAAAATACTGGTTTAGATGTAGACGCTAAAATCATTAATCCTCGGGTTCAAGAAATTTTAAAAGCATCAACAGCATCATTTTCTGCTGAGGAATTAATTTCTAAACGTGAAGATGTAAAAAATAAAATTTCTACTACGTTAACATCTGAGTTAAATAAATACCATATTATTGTTGATGGTATTTCTATTACTGATTTTAAATTTAGTAACACATTTAATGAAGCAATTGAAGCTAAATCTACTGCTGAACAATTAAAATTAAAAGCAGACCGTGATTTAGAACGTATTAAAGTAGAAGCTGAACAAAAAATTGCTAGTGCAAGAGCAGAAGCAGAATCATTACGTTTACAAAAAGATAATGTTAGTGATAATATGGTAAAATTGCGTCAAATTGAAATGAATCAAAAAGCTATTGAAAAGTGGGATGGTAAATTACCTAATGTTAATAGTGGTGCGTTGCCCTTTATTAATGTAGATGCTAAATAACGGATAACATTGTAATAAACAACCTAGTAATACAAAAAATATTAATAATGATACAATTACAACAAAATAATATACAAAGGATTAAATATGTCAAGAGAATTTTTATTCAGTAATGATGCTCGCACTAAAATTACAAATGGTGTTAATATTTTAGCTAATGCTGTTAAAGTTACATTAGGACCTAAAGGTCGTAATGTTGTTATTGGTAAACAATATGGCGCACCTCATATTACTAAAGATGGTGTTTCAGTTGCTAAAGAAGTAGTATTAGCTGATAAATTTGAAAATATGGGCGCACAATTAGTTAAAGAAGTTGCATCTCGTACTGCTGATGTTGCGGGTGACGGTACAACTACCGCCACCGTATTAGCACAAGCAATTATTAACTTAGGTATGAAAGAAGTTAATAATGGAGCTGACCCAATGCAATTAAAAAGAGAATTAGAAATTGCATCTAAAGCAATTATTAAAAATATTGAAACGTATGCGTTACCTTGCTCTACTAATAAAGAAATTGAACAAATTGCTACTATTTCAGCTAACTCTGATACTGTTGTTGGTAAACTAATTGCACAAGCTATGGATAGAGTAGGTAAAGACGGTGTAATCACTGTAGAAGAAGGTACAGGGTTTGAAGACTCTTTAACTGTAGTTGAGGGTATGCAATTTGACAGAGGTTATTTAAGTCCTTTTTTTGTTACTAATCAAACGACTTTATCATGTGAATTAGAAAATCCTTTTATTTTAGTAGTAGATAAAAAGATTTCAACTTTTAAAGAAATGTTAACTGTATTAGAGGGTGTAACTAGAAATAATAAGCCACTATTAATTATTGCTGATGATGTTGAAGGTGAAGCTTTATCTACATTAGTTTATAATAAAATGCGAAATATTATTAAAGTATGTGCTGTAAAGGCGCCTGGATTTGGTTCCTCTCGTAAATCAATGTTACAAGATATTGCCATTTTAACTGATGGTGTAGTAGTAGCAGATGAAGTAGGTGTACCTTTAGATAAAGCTACTATTAATGAATGTGGTGTTGCTAAAAAAGTAATTATTACTAAAGATACAACTACTATTATTGACGGTGAAGGTTCAAAGATTTCTATTAATAATAGAGTAGATTCAATTAAATCTGAAATTGAATATGCAACATCTGACTATGAAAAACAAAAATTACAAGAGAGAATGGCTAAATTAACAGGTGGCGTAGCTATTATTAAAGTAGGTGCGGTAACTGAGATTGAAATGAAAGAAAAAACAGACCGTGTTGATGATGCATTACATGCAACAAGAGCAGCTATTGAAGGTGGCATTGTTCCTGGTGGTGGAATTGCATTATTTAATGCAAGTAAAATGGTTACAGAAGAATTTAATCTTAGTTCGTTAGGTGCTGATATTTTGTTAGAAGCAATAACTGAACCGTTAAAACAAATTACTTTTAATGCAGGTGTAAATGGTATTTATGACAGATTATGTCAGGTATATATTAGTAAAAATCAAACAGTAGATTACTTCTATGGATATAATGCTGCAACTGATAGTTTTGGTAATATGTTAGACATGGGTATTATCGACCCTGCTAAAGTAACATGTACTGCTTTAGAAAATGCTGTTTCAATTGCGGGTCTTATTTTAACTACCGAATGTATGATTACTGCTGAGGAAATTCAACAATAATTTAAGAGACTCTAATGAGTCTCTTTTAGTATATTATTATGACTTTTAGAGAAATTGTATTTATATTTTTTTTAAAATTAACTACTTCACAAAATATGAATTAGAAAAGAAGTTTGAATATTTAGATTATGATAAACCGTTAAATGATGTTAATATATGAATGCAAGTCTAAAATATAGTATTAATGAAATAAATAGGATTATGTCATGTTGTGACGGATTTAGACTTTCTACTATGAATATAATTGAAACTAATGATAGTTATACTTTTACTGCATCTTGTTATGCTCATTCACTAGAAAAAGTATTTCTGTTAGCAACATATCACAATATAACAATTAATCATTATGGTAATTTAGTTTTTTCAATTAGTATAAAAAAGCATCCTTCCTTTATAGAAAAAGAGACTTGGTTACAGAAATTATGTAAGACATTTTTTAAAAATTTAATTTGACAATTTTTTGTTATCATTATACAATGACGATATATTAAATCCTTTTAACATAGATTATAGTAAGGTTTCGGTATAAAATGAAAAAATACTTAAAAAATGATGTTATACCTATTAATGATTTTGGTTATGTTATTGCCAAAGATGCTATATATCCATTAACCTATAAATATACACATGATTATGTATCATGTGTAATATTTCAAGACGAGCTACCCCTATACGGATTAGATATTAAAAATATTAGTATTGACAGCGTATGTGAATTACAAGTAATATATGAACTGCCGTTAATACATATTTCACGTACTAAAGTTCCTGAAAAAGTAAATTATATTTATAGTATTTTTATTAATACTACTAACATACAACTTATTAATTTATTAATTCATATATTATTCAATATATATGGTGTTGATGGTAGTGAAGAAGTTGATGTAAATATAACGATTAATGGTAAATCAATAAATACAGTAGATAAACTAATTAAAATTTTGCGTAGTAAGCAACATGAAACAATTAAAGAAAATAGATAATTGCATTAGTCTAGTAGATAGCACTATTCCTGCATATGAGAATGATAAAGTTACTATTATGGTAGTTTATGTTGGTTTATGTCGTACAGATTTATATGTCGCTAATAATAAAATAAAAACTAATGATATTATATTAGGACACGAATTTTCGGGCATTGTTATTTATGACCCAACAAATACATTTAAAATACTAGATTCAGTGACAGTAAATCCTTTACAAGATAATAAATTTATGGGATTAGATTTTGACGGATGTTTGCAAACATATATTAATGTTGACCCTAAATACGTGCATAAACATAATTTACCTAATTTATATGCTGCATATTCTGAACCTTTTTCAGCTAGTTTATCCGTGATTGATTATATAGAATTTAATAAAAAAATTGGAGTATATGGTAACAATCGTATAGCATCATTAACTTTTTCTATTTTACTGGAATTAGGTTACGATGTTGAGTTAGTAGATTTTACTAAAAAAGAATATTTTGATTATGTTATAGAGACTGAGGTTAATACTAATAATTTTGAAAATTTAATTTCTACCATTAAAGATAAAGGTAATTTGATTATTAAAAGTAGAAATACTGAATTATTAAGTATTGATATAGTTAAATGTATTAAAAAATCATTACAAATAAAATTTTCTAATTATTATGATTTTAACAAAACATTACAACACATGGAAAAATTATCTCATATAATAACACCATTAATAGGTAAAATATATCCTATTGAAAAATGGAATGACGCATTTACTGATGCTAATAATAATAGTTCAAAAAAAGTTTTTATTTCATTATAGGTGTTTAAATGTGTGGATTAATGGCAACAAATTTAACATTTAGCTTAAATAATCTTATTAAATCACTAGATACTTTAAATAAAAGAGGACCTGATGTACGTAATTATATTTTATATAATGATATTTTTTTAGGTCATACAAGATTATCTATTACAGGTGATAACGGAACTCAACCATTTTATATTCCTAATAAACTTATTTGTTTAGTAAACGGTGAATTTTACGATTACAAAAATATTAAAAAAAACTTAATTGCAGAGGGATATGTTTTTAAAACTGATAGTGACTCTGAAATACTGGTTAACTTATATTTAAAATATGGTATGAGGTGTTTAGATTACTTAAACGGTGAATTTTCGTTTATACTGTATGATATTGAAAAAAGTATTATATACGCTACTCGTGACCGTTTTGGTACTAAACCATTATATTTTTATGAGAAAGATAATAAATTTATATTTGCATCTAGTTTAGATACCATTAAAGAGTTAGTAGGTAAATTTGAGCTAGATGAATTTATATTAAAATTTGTACAATGCCTACAATATCAACCACAATCAAAAACATTATTTAAAAATATTAATCAAGTAATGCCTGCACAATATATTAGATACTGTATAAATAATAAAGTATATACAGAGCATATGTATTGGTCACGTAAAAATCCGACTAATATTGATACAGATTTAGAACATATTAAATTTTTAGTCACAGACTCTATTAAAAAAAGAATACCCGATATACCATTTGCTTGTCATCTAAGCGGAGGTATTGACTCTAGTATTATTAGTATTATTGCTAATCAATGTAAAAATACAACTGCATTTAGTGTCAATTTTACTGATGACAATTTCTATAGCGAATACGAATACGCTAAAAAAACCGCATTAAGTAATGACATAAATTTAATTGAAGTGCCTGTATCATTATTAGACATTTTTAACAATTTAGAAAATGCAATATATGACTCTAATGGTATTTCTATCAATGGTCATATAGTAGCAAAATATTTATTAAATAAAGAAATTAATAAACATGGTTTAAAAGTTTCATTAAGTGGTGAAGGTGCTGATGAAATATTTTATGGTTACTCACATTTCAATAATGCAACTTCATTTAATAAGAAATATCTTACTGGTATTCAATTACCCAATGAAAATCATTTAGATACATCATATATAAAAAAGATTGTAGGTAGTGTGCCCACATGGATTAATGCTAAAGCTAGTATTGGTTTTGAATTATATAATATGTCAAACTTAACATTTACTGATGATGTTTATTATTATTTTATTAATGAATATTTGTCATCCACAGAGGTTACTAGCAAAGAAGAATTACTAATAGCTACTGATTCATGGTCTAAATACGCATTAAATGGGTATTTATTAAATACCCTTGATGATAGTATGTCTATGAATTTTAGTATAGAGGGTAGAATACCATATTTAGACAAAGATTTAGTAGAATATATTAGCTTACTACCTATAAAATCTAATTTTGATGAATTGGGAGGTAAATCATTATTGCGTAAATCGTTTAATAATATTATACCCACCCATATCATTAATAAACCTAAACAATCGTTTATGTCACCTTCTATTACATATTTGTTAAAAGATAAAATATATAAAAAATACTTTACAGATTTAATAATTAATAGTAAAATAGCACAATACTATAATAAAGAAAAAATTATTGAATTTATTAGTAAGGATTTAACTTATAGTAATGAACCACCATTAATGATTATTATATCATTAGCTATTTTATCAAATAAATTTTTATAGGAATATTTTTATGAAATCAACTGAATTTTGTTATTGGTTACAAGGTATGTTTGAAATTAATCCACCCACAAATGGTTTAACACAAGAACAAGTAAAAATTATTATGGCCCACTTAAATATGGTGTTTTACCATGAGATTGATAAATCATATCCTGATGAAGAACAAAAAAAATTAAATGAACTTCATAATGCAGATAAAACAAAAAACCAAATTACCAATGAAGAAATAACCAAAAAATTACAAGAGTATGCAGATAAATTAAAGAAAGATAACGAAAAATATCCGTATCCGTTTCCTTATCAAAAACCACCTGTATATACACCTAATGATATTAAACAAGATGGTTTAATGAGATGTTAAACGATTGGTTAAACTACTTTTATAATGAAGGGTATTATAATATTGTTCAATCTAACGAACTTTATGAATACTTACATATTTATAATTTGTTTGATTATTATACAAAAAAATATAATATTAAACCACCCCAAAGCATAGTTGATTTTGGGTGTGGTTTTGGAGGTATATTATCAAATTTTAATAATATGGGATATAATACATTAGGTATTGATGCTAGTGAGTTTTCTATACAAAAATGTTTAGAAAAAAATATTAATGTGATTCATGCTAATTGTTCAACTATAAAAATAAATGATAAGTTTGATATTGCATTATCTTGGAATACTTGTATCGGACATAATAGTAAAGAAGAGGATATTAATTTTTTTAATAATGTATATGAACATTTAAATAATGACGGCATATTTATACTTATGTTAGCACATACAGAATACATTAAAAAGAATTTTGAAGAAAATTTCATATATAATAATATTAAAAGAACATCAAAAATTGTAAATGATGTATTAGAGCAAAATTGGTTTATTAGTGATAAAGAATATAAAACTAGAAGAATTTTATATAGTATTCCTGAATTATATTTATTTTTGCGTAAATTTAGAAATATTGAACAATACTCTTATAATGAATTAGGTGTACAAAATTTTACAAAAAATAGTAAAAAAATATTATTAATATGTAGAAAATAAAGTATAATATACCATTATTATTATTAGAGGTTATTATGTTAATAAATTTCAAAAAATATGCTAATAACACCGCTATTATTTTTAATAATAACGGTGTTATTATTAAAAAAACATATTCAGAATTATATGATGATGTAAATAGTATTGAATTAGGTTATAATGATATTGTGTATATATACAATTTAGATAAATATACTAGTCTGTTAATTCAATTAAAATGCATTCTTAACAGTAGAGTATTTTGTCATTTGCCTGATAATTCTACAGAGGAATATATTAACACTATCAAAAAAACTATATTTGATAACCCTATTAATGGGAATACAACACACATTATTACCACCTCAGGTACAACAGGTACTCCTAAGTTAATTACATTAGACATTAGAAATGTTGTTAATACTATTAAATATCAAACAAAAATGTGTAGCATTACAGAAGATAGTATTGTATCATGTTTTTTGTCTATGTCATTTGATGCTAGTATGTCTGATATTTATATTGCATTAATTAATGGTGCAACATTATATTTAACAGAAACTCTATTAACTAACATTAAAAAAATAAATAAAGAAATAAAAGATTTTAAATTAACTCATTTAGACCTGCCTCCTTCTTTATTAAAATATATTAATTTTGAAAATTTTACTGATGTAAAAAGTCTAATTTTTGGGGGAGAATTAGCAAATGAATATGTAGTAAAATCTATTAGTAAATTAGGTATTAAGTGTTTTAATGCTTACGGTCCTACTGAAAATACTATTTGTGCAAGTATGAGATTAGTAACTGATGACTGGCAATCTAACAATATAGGAACACCATTTACTAATAATGGAAGAAAAACGTATAAAATTATTGATAAAGAATTATATTTATCAGAAGGATTATTTTATGAATACATAGGTAATACTGAGTTATATAAACGTAAAGTTATAAACATTAATAACAAATACTATTTTGCTACAGGTGATTTAGTAGTTTTAAGAAAAAATGAATTATATTATATGGGAAGAAAAGATAGACAATTTAAACGTAATGGAATTTTAATATGTCCCGAAGAAATAGAAAAAGCTGCAAGAAACACTGGATGTACATATGCTAGTGTTATTTGTGAGTCTCCATTTACACTAGCACATAATAGTAATTTAACAATTGATGATTTTCGTAATGAATTGTTGAAATTTTTACCAAAATCAAGAATACCACAAATTTTTCATTATGTAACTAAAGATGTTAGCGAATGTTTAACAACTAATGGCAAAACAAAAAAAATATAATATTTACAAATTGTTACATTAAATATCTTTACATTTAAAAATAATTAACATATATTCATATTGACATCCTCCCCTTTCTTTAGAGAGGGGTCTTTCGGAGTGAATGATAAATTAAATAGGAGTTTAATATGAATATATTATTGTTGGGTGCCTCAGGCTTTTTAGGGGTACATTTATTACAAAATTTGTTATTAAACGGATATAATGTATATGCATTAGTTAGAAGTATAGATACATTATATGAAAATTTATCATATTTTAATATATCATTAATAAATACAGAAGGTTCATTAAAAGTAATAGAGTCAAAAAATTTTTTAAATATAGATTTAGAAAGCATTAATGATGTAGACTTAGTTATTAATTGTGCAGGAAAAGTATCTAATTCAGGTAATTATTCTGATTTTTATAATTCAAATGTATTAGTAACAAAAAAATTTGCAGAATTTTACAAAGAAAAGTTTGTTCATATTTCCACTTTATCTGTTTTTGTAGCTAGTAAAACAAATTATGGAATACATGATGAAACATCAAATATCAGTAAAGATTTAATAGGTAATTACGCTTTATCTAAAGCTGAATCAGAAAAATATGTTTTAGACAATAATGGATTTATTATTAGGCCAGGTCTATTAACACCATCTACATATAATAATATTCATTTTAAAAATTCTTTTTTAGAAACATTCTTAAAATCATTAAAAACATTAGAATTTATCCCATATAATTTCACAGAAGCATTTGTAGACATTACTCCTGTAGATATTTGTAGTGATATTATTACTATGTATATTACAGACATACTATATCATAAAAATAAAATAAATTGTTTACATATTGCAAACAAATATAGTATGTCATTAAGTAGTATATTATCACTATTTGATATAAAATTAAAATGCAATGATAATGAATGGTTTGAATATATTAATGAATCAAATTACACAAATTTGCAAAAAATGCTTTTAAAAAATGCTTTTTTTAAAGGTACACTAATTAATAACAATGATAAGTTATTTAATTTTGATTTATTCCAATCAACAGGTCATTATTACGGTAAAAATTGCTTTAGTATAGATAATAAAGCTGTGGTAAAAAAATATATTACTAAATGAGGTGTAACTATGAAGCAGTATAAAGTTGGTGTTGTCATTGGTAAATTTATGCCTCCTCATTTAGGACATGAATATTTATTTAATTTTGCAAGTCTATATTGTGATGAATTATTTATTCTTGTTGATAATATTAAAAATCAGCCAATATTACCTAATGTTAGAGTTAGTATTATTAAAGAATTAATGCCTAATGCTAATGTATTAGCATTTCCTAAGTTTATGCCACAAGAACCTAATGAGTCTGAAAATTTTTGGGAAATGTGGAAAGACTCTATAGAAAAACTTGTTAATAAAAAAATTGACGTATTAATTGCGGCAATGGACTATGGATTTAAATTGGCTAATGTACTAGGGTGTTCTTTCGTACCAATTGATATTGAACGTAATAGCATACCAATTAGTGCAACACAAATTAGAGAAAATCCTTATAAATATTGGGATTTCTTAACTCGACCTTCTAAGAAATTATATACCAAAAAAGTATGTATTTTAGGTGCAGAAAGTACAGGTAAAACAACTGCTGCTAAAGAATTAGCTAAGTATTTTAGCACCGTATATGTACCTGAATATGCAGAAAGTATTATTGCAAGACAGGGTGAGTTTTATGAACATAATGTCAAAGAATTTATACAAGGTCAAATAAATAGTGAATCTGCTCTTTTAAAATTTGCTAATAAAGTATTAATTAGTGATTCAAGTGTAGTTACAACTTTAATTTGGGCAGACATTTGTTTTAATAGTAATATTAAAAACTTTGCAAGTTATGCTCTTGAACAACAATATGACTTAGTTTTAGTATTTGATTATAATGATACAACATGGGAATATGATGTTCATAGGGATTTCATTGATAAGGAAACTGATATTGTATTATCTGACGTGCGTAACGAATATCAAGAAAAATTAGTTAATTATCTTAATTGGCTTAATATACCTTATACATTAGTTACAGGAAATTACAAAGAAAAGATTGCGAAGTCACGTAATCATGTATATAATTTAATTACTAACTAAATGAGGATTTTTAATATGACTAATACTAATACCAGTGTCAATGATAACATTAAAGATTTTAATGTGAGTGACGGCAACCAAGAAACAAATTATTTACTAAGCTCTGATAAAAATGCTCGTCATTTAATGGAGTCTATCAAACAATTAGAAGAAGGAAAACTACGAACAGTATCAGTGATAAACAAAGACGAGCATAATGAGTAATTATTATGAATGTTAAACCTATAGTATAATATATACAAAAATGACAAATGATTTATCAAATTTTTTTGACGATTATACTCCTGTAGTGTATAATATTCATATAGACAAAGATATAGAAAACTTTGTTAATATTATGCGACCTAATAAATGGGGAAATCCATTTATTCTTGGTAAAGATGGCAATAGAGATGAAGTATTAGAAAAGTACACTAATTATATTATGAGTAATCCTGATATAATAGCTGAAATTAAAAAAGAGCTAAAGGGTAAAAATCTACTTTGTTGTTGCCATCCTAAAAAATGTCATGGTCATGTTCTTATTAAAATTGCTAATGAGTGAGGTTTTTATGTTTTATGAAAATTTAATGTTATCTTATAATAATATTGTATATTTTTGTATTTTATTTACACAAGTAGCTAATACTTATGTTATCTGATATATTATCATTAACTAATCCTGATGATTTTACATATCATATTAATTTAGTTGCTAAAGAATTAAATTTAAATGTAGAAACAGAGGAGTGGAAAAATCTTATTACATTAATAAAGGATACAAATCCTTTATATAGAAATAATAAATTTGTTTATCATAATTGGATTCATATTTTTTATAGTGCATTAGTAGGTTATTATTTAACTGTTATGAATAATGAATATATATCAGTTAAAAGACATGTATTTATATCTTTATTATTACATGACTTAGGACATAGTTGCGGGTTATTTGAAGAAAAACTCAACATTGAAATTGCTAAAACATATGCGTCATATATTTTGACAGATTATTTTTTGCAAAAAATAAATGCTAATGATATTCGTCTACATTTTATTATTGAAAATATTATAGCTTCTAGTGATAATGAAACAAAATTTTTTAATAGAACTAGACAATATATCAAAGATGCTGACTTGACTATGGCATTAAGTGCTTTAAGTAATATGTTTGCTACAGGTCTTAATAATGAATTAAACACTAAATATTATACCCATGAAAATATGTTATTATTCGCAAAATCTCAAAGAATTTATACAACACAACTTAAAACATTATTAGGTGTTTAAATGATTTATGCAACATGTACTTGACTATTTCTTAGCTTTATAACATATTACTTAATACAATATTTTAATCGTAAAGCTAGTAATAATGTTTCTATTAAAATTTTTGATAAAGAGCATTATTGGGGACTAGAATACAATGATATTATGGTAGGATGTGTATTATTTTCACCTGTATTTATCTTAATGCTTATTATTTTAACTATAGACTACTCTATGCGTAATTTAATAACATTCTTTATTAATAAATAGGCATCATATGAAATATAGTTATCTTCACAAAAGTATTAGTTTTTTTACAAATTGGTTAGTATTGTATTTAAGCCTTATTTTTTGGGGAGGAGGTAAACATACATTTTTAGCGGCTTATATATATTCATTTATTGAACCTTTAACATTTGTTTTATGTTGTATTTTCATAGGATGTATATTAAGCTTTTTTTATACATTATCACTACATTCATCTAATGAAAACAATACAGCAAAATATAAAGACTATATAATTGATGATTTTAGACATATACCTTCTGATGAAATCGGGGAATACATATGTTTTAGATATTTCTCATTCTTCAATTTACATATATATTTTTTAGTTAAATTATTTATTTTTTATCCTGTATTTTTGATATGTATCAGTATTAATAAACTTTATAATTTTTCTATAAAAAATTTAAATTATAAGAGGTATTTATGGGTTTTTTTCAATTATTGTTTGGTGTATTTCATCTAGCTATTAGTTTTATTATATTATTGGGATATAATACATTTTTTGAAAATAGTATTATTAGTATTAGTACATTATTTGGTTTGAACTTGTTTATAGGTATTGTATTATCTATTGTATTAACATTATTAAAAGATACTTCAACTATTAGTAATACGATAATGTATAATGGTAAAATTTTACATGACTATAGAGATAGTTTTGATACCGAAACCTATATTTTATGGTTATATTTATCTTTTTTTGCATTATTACCAGTTGGTTGGATAGGTTATGTTATTATTTTTTTATATTCAGTAATTTTTAAACATATACTAAGTGTTTTTAAAAAATTATATAATTTTTATTTTATTAAGTTAAGGAAAATGAATGAAAGATGAACTAAAATATTTTTACATGGATGTTGCTCAAAGAACATCCCAATTATCACATGCGTTACGTTTGAAAGTAGGGGCAGTTATAGTTAAAGATGATGATATATTATCATTTTCTTGGAATGGTACTCCTTATGGTTTTGACAACACATGTGAATATACTAATGAAAAAGGTGAACTAGTCACTAAAGAAGATACAGTACATGCAGAAGCTAATTGCATTTTAAAAAGTGCTAAATTAGGTAAATCAGTAAAGGGTGCAACTATGTTTGTTACGCATAATCCTTGTGTAAATTGTGCTATTATGATTATACAATCAGGTATTTCTTGTGTATATTATCAAGAACAATATCGTATAGGTAAAGGTATAGAATACCTAGAAAAAGCAGGTATCGAAGTAAAACAATTAAAAAAATATGTTGACAATTAATTAAAATTTGTTACAATTAAAAACTAAATCAACAACAAAGAAGGAAATATAAAATGGGTCGTAAGAAAAAAGAACCAGTAGAATTTGTAATGCCTACTAATCCTAGTGATATTCAAAAAATTGAAAATGCTGTTAAAGAGGCATCTAATTCTTTGATTAGAATTGAATCTGAACGTGATTTAATTAAAGAAATAAAAGAACGTTTAAAAGATGAATTGGGATTACCCCCTAAAAAAGCTCAAGAATTAATTAAAATTTACCATAAACAAAACTATAGTGAAGTTGTGGGTAAATTTGAAGAAACTTCTGAATTATATGAAAAAGTATTTGGTGCTACTCCATAAGTAGCACTAAAAGTTAAAGGATTTACTTAACAAGGACGTATTTTTAAAAAAAATTGTTAAGGTAAAATAATTATGACTATTTGGTTACAAAAGACACGCAAACAACAAAAATTAGATTTAATTCGCATTAAAAATCATATCAATAATACATCAGATAATTTTATTACTGATTCAGGATATGGACACCCTCACTATAATACTGTATCAGAAGTATTTGACGACATTTATTTTTTATCTAAAAGAAATAAAAGAATTTTTTATAATACAACAATAACATCCGCAATTGCAGAGGTGTCTAATATTATTTTTCAAAAATGTTGGACAGATGCACATAATACTTACAACATAGATAATTCAGAATTTAAAGTATATATTGACCCTGCAAGTAATCTACGTTCATATAATATTTCAGATAATGGCATTTCTAAATTAGAGTTATTAAGTAAACGTAAAAATGAATTAATTAAAAGTTCATTAAAAGATTATACAATTGATATAAATAATACTTTTATGTATGATTATAGTTTTGGTATAGGTTTAAATTTTATTTTACCTATTAAAACTGCATTGAATAATGATATTGTTAATGAACATATTGAAAATTTTTGGAAATATGGTGAAACACCTAAATTACAAAAAGTAACAATTTATAAAGATGAATTAGATGAATACATGAGAAAAATGTTGTATATTACTGACTAATCACAACAATAACATTAAAAGGATAGTAATAAATGATTGATGCAATAAAAATTACGTGCATTGACGGATTTACTGTTAAAGAAGTTATTTTATCATCTACACAAAAAAAAATTCTAAAAGATTTTTGTTTAGAGAATTGTAATAAATTATATGGAGAATTTCCTCGTAGAACTCGTTATGGGTTCTATTTGTATAATGCAGAGTTTGACATAACTGTTTATTATATTCTAAGAAATCGTATTAAAGGAAAAACTATATTATGAAACAATATCCTAGTATTCCACATATTAATGATACTAAACAAATGCTAAGTAATGGATTTTCTTTTTATCATTCACTCCGAAAGCCCCCTTTCTTTAGAGAGGGGAGAATGTCAACTAATCATTGTATTAGTGTAATGACTATGGATTCAGACGATAACATGATTATGTATTTAAAGGGTGAGTTATTTGATAAATGACGATAAAATTATAGAAAAAATTGCATCATCATACCAAAATATTTTGGTGCAATTTAATAAAGATGAAATTAAATACATTAAAAATGATGAATATTTAAATAAAGAGTGGGAAGGCATAAAGTTAAGAAATAATACAAATTACCATATTATACATGAAATAAAAATTGCAATTAAAATTAACAAAAAAAGCGAAAATTGTTTTTTCTATTTTAATTATTTTCAAGAAGACCAAGTAACTATTTGTAACAAAATTTTTAAACTATCCGATTATGCAAAATTTTCAATTACTGATACTACTAACATAAGTTACGATATTAGACAACTTATAGATACCTGTTCTGATAAAAATAAAATTTATATTATAATTATTAATAGTGTATTTTTTAACAAATACCTAAAAGAATATGATATAGTATTTAATGTTATACAATTGTAAATGTTTATTTTAGTTACAAATTTACAGTTGCTAATGTTGTTATCTTAGCATATAATAGATACATCATTTTAATACTGAGAAGTTGATTATGTATAGTTTCAGCAAAAAAGGTAACACAAAAATTGGTAATATGCCTGTTACACGTTCACCACAAATTAACTGTCCTGATACATGTTCACTGAAAAATAATGGTTGTTATGCTGAAAACCATTTTTTAGGTGTTGTTTGGAAAAAAGACTTAGAAAAGGGGTTTATGTTTAATGACTTAATTAATGCAGTTAAAAAGTTACCAAAAAATACATTATGGAGGCATAATGAAGCAGGTGATTTATCACAAGACGGCAATGGTAACATTGATAGTGATAATTTACAAACTTTAGTTAATGCAAATAAAGGTAAACATGGTTTTACTTATACTCACCATGTACCTAACAAACATAATGCCGAATTGATTAAAAAAGCTAATCAAGAAGGGTTTACCATTAATATATCAGCAGAAACATTATCACAAGCTGATGAATATTTTAGTATGAATATAGCACCTGTAGTTACATTATTACCGATTGTTGCAGATAAAGTAACATATACACCTAATGGAGTACGGGTAGTAAAATGCCCTGCTACTTATAATGATGTAACATGCGATGTTTGTAAACTATGTCAACGTAGTGAGCGTAATTATATTATCGGCTTTCCTGCACATGGTACAAGAAAATCAAAAGTTAATAAAATAGCAGTAAATCAAATATAAGGAGATATATGAAATATTATACAGGAGTGGGGTCAAGGGAGACCCCACAAGTAATTTTAGATTTAATGTTTAAAACAGCAAAATATTTAGATAGTAAAAACTATATATTACGGTCAGGAGGTGCTAGAGGTGCTGATTGTGCATTTGAAATGGGAGCATCTATTGATAAATGTCATGTATATTCTATAAATGCTAAACATAAAGCAGTCTCAGGCAAACCATCTATTATACCTGATTTAGAAAAGTTCAGAGACCTTGCTAAATTATGTTGTCTGCATTATAATAAAATAAATTCACAATATGCTAAAGACCTACATACAAGAAATATATGTCAAATTATAGGTAGTGATTGTGATAATATTATAAAGTCTGAGTTTGTATTATGTTATACTCAATATGGTGAGTATAAAGGAGGTACAACTACTGCCATACGTTGTGCTGAAAGGTTTGATGTACCTATTTTCAATTTTGGTACATATGATTCTATTACAGATGATATACTAAGAATAAAAGAAATAAAATATAATTTAAAATTATTTTTAGAGTTACACACAAATGAAGTCTGCACTGTGGCACAGTGCATGACCGTGACATAAACGCTGCAAAGAACATTCTTGCGCTCGGACATGAGCGTCCAGTGGTGGGAATCCCCTTGCTTTAGCTAGGGGAGGATGTCAATCAAAAAGTAATCAATTAGAAATAGATAATAATCCTTTTTTTAATTCAGTAATAGAAACAACTGTAGAATATGAATTAGCTCGATTATATTAAAATGAGAATATTATGGATGATGTTAAAAAATTAAATTTAAATTTATTATGCTTAGAAAATCTTGTTAATGATTTATCAGTAGACACTCGTATAAAATTTTTATCAAATAGAGAAAATAAACTATTAAGTAAATATATACCCTGTAAAATGTTTACGTTTATTATTAAATGTAAAGACTATGAGAGTGTAAAGGAAGTATATTTTTCATTTACATATTTACTAAGAAATAATATAATAACCATTAGTAATGAATTATCATTAGGTAAAATATATCCCGATAATATTATTATTAATAATAATAATGGATTAATAGAATTTAATATAGTTTTTAAGTATTTTAAAAATTATATTTTGGAGGATTTACATGATTGAGATAATTATAACAATTATAGTATTAGTGATAATTAGTTGGTATCCGTTTTTTAATTATATGACTAGAAATACATCCCATCGCATTATAAAACGAGGTGAAGGATATGTTATACAGTCTAAAACATTTTATAAGTGGAAAGATATTACTTTTGATGACAGTCAACCAATAATATTTAAAAATAAAGAAGATGCAGCAGAGGTGCTAATTTTAGCAAAAAGTAAAGCAGGGATGTAAAAAAATATGGACGATTTACTTGACATTGATATATTTAAAGAGTTTTTAAAAAACTATAAAAAAAATTGTAATGAAAAAATATTTTTTAATTTAAATTTTTACGGTAATCCAAATTTTAAAGATACTGTTTATTTTAATAATAATGTATATAATCTAACAAGAAAAACTATACAACATTAAAAATAGGAGGTTATTATATGTTAGATGTTAAAATAATCATAGCCATTGTGTGCATATCAATAATATTTGCACTTTTAAGTGTTAAAGTATATCAAGATTTAATATATTATAGATACCCTAAATCCTCTCATCCTGAATTTAAAATTAAAAAATATGGTAGTTATTATCATTTAATGTTTAGAGATAAAGGTAATTTTTTATGGTCATATATAACTGAATCTTATATTAATGAGCCTTATGAGTTTTTAAACGAACAAGAAATCAAAGAGTATATTGAAAACTATATTAAGGCTAAACATGAACAATTAAAAAATGATGAATATCATGGTGAATATAAAGTAATTTACAAAATTGAGAAGTAAACAAGATGACATATTATATATTAAGTATTATAATTATTGTGTTAATCATTGGGTATAGTTTATATTTACATTATGAACCAATATATAGTAATAAAGTACAATTTAGAATGGTAGAAACAAATGAATACCGTATTCAATTTAGAAATAATAAATACTGCTTTTGGAATTATGTAACTAATGAATATGGAAACGATTTAAAATTTATTGATAAAGATGCAGTTGAACTATGGATTAAAAAATTTTATGTCGATAACGTTAAAATTAAAAACAAAAAAATTACAAATATTACTGTAAAAATAAAGGTAGACAATGAAACCAATATTAATGACATGTAAATTATGCTATGAAACCATTTATTCAAGATGGCCAGGTGAATTTGTATCGTGTAAATGTAGAAGTTGTATGATTGACCAATCACACTATATGTCAAGATATTTAGGCGACCCTGAAAATTATATTATTACTCTACCAACAATAACACCAATTGAAGAATGGTGGGATAAGTATTATGGTGTAGACTGGCGACAAGGTTTACTACCCCCAAAAATAAATTCAGTATGCAAACATGCTAATTATCCGTTTCAATTACAAACTAATGTTTTAGATAATGGTTTTTATCAATTAAATAAAAAACAACCCTTTATACATCAATATATGTTAAAAGTTATTGATAAATGCTTTAGTCCATATGTGTTAATTAATGATGAAGGTAATGAAGAATACTATGCTTATGTAAGTGTACAAAAGTACAACAGAAGATATTATATTTCAGTTGCAGGATGTGATGATTGTAGTTATACTAAAAAAGTTAAAACATTAGAAGATGTTTTATTTGAGATAAAAGCTTTACATTTACTTAGTCAAGCTTATATAACTACTGATAATAAGTGGTTTTTTAGTAATTAATATCAATTAGGTGAGTTATGTTTACTTTTAATAATAGTGTAGCAACAGTAAGTGAGACAGGAACCTACTATGTAGGTGATGTATCTTTTATCATTGAACAAAAAAGTCATAAGTTAGTAAATGAAAAACTAGAATTATTTAAAGATACATTATTTGTTAATATGTATAGCACTATGACAAGATGTGCAACTATTATCAAACATAGATATATTAAAACAGTTCCTATTATTAGTAATATTGGTATTACCTTATTAAAAAATGTATATAATAGTAAATTTAAAGATGATAATAGTTTAGGTATTGAATTAAAATTAACTAAAGGTGATACTATACAAATTAGTAATACACTTTTTTATGGCATTCAAATACACTTTATGAATAAAGATAAAACAGTTTTTGCTAAAATTCCTTTAAATTTTAAAAGAGATTAACTATGAACATTGAAATTATTGTATTAATAGTAATTGTTACTTTAGTTTTATTATGGGTGTTTAGAAAAGTAGTTATACACGCATTAGGTGATATTGTGGAATTTTTCATTAATATTTTATCAGCTATTTTTAAAGGTTTAGATTAATGAAATATATTACATATATTATTTTATTAATAATTAGTGGATGTTCTACCTTAGAATATAGTGTATCAATTCCTGTAACTCAACATAATCAAAATATAGGTAATATTAACATACAAAATCAGCAAATTAATATTAACTATAAACAACAAAATTTTTTACAACTAAAAAGTCGTCAAAATTAAATATCAGGAAATATTATGATTATATTATCTTTATTATTAGCGTGTATTTTTGTAATAATATTATTTACCTATCCTTATGACGTATATATTTTAAGTACCTCTCCGTGGGATAATATAACAGCAGCATCAGATAAAATAGCGTGGGTTAAAAAATATTTAGGTGATGTAGCTAAGAAACGAGTTATATTGACACATCATAAAAATTTAGCTAAAGGCGATTATTTGATTGATGATAGATTAAAACATGGTGTAGATAAATTTGAAGGAGAACATATACATTTTGGTACTGATAAATTTCAAAACTGGAATGATGTTTTAAATTACTTACTAACAGCAGAGTGAATTATGGATATTTTTGTTATTAGTATTATTTTATCAATTATTTTTGGGTTAATTTTATTTAATGTTACTAACATTGATAATTTACCTGATTATGCTAAAATAATATTTATTATTTTGGGCGGACCTATTGTTTGGTTATTTATATTTTTACGTTTTTTAGACATTAAAATGCAATGAATATGTCTTTAGGTATAATTGTTACATTGCTCGGTTCACTTATATATTTATTACTATATTTGAGGATTAACTAATGGAATGCTTGTACTGTATTTATTATATTGCAACAAAATCTAATATATCATTATGTGATTTAAATGGTAGGGTTGTACAAAAAAATTATCATTGTACATTATGGAAATTTAATAGTAAAAAAATAAATATACTAAATATATAAAAGATTATTAACATTTATAGAGGAAAAAAAAAATGACAGTAACATTTAAAGAATTAGTAGAGTCTTATAACAGTTTTTGGAGACCCGAAAGTAATTTTGATGATAAGTTTTATTATCGCCAAGATTCTGGAAAAAAAGCTAGAGAAGGGTTAAATGCAAAACCATATTCTAAAGAAGATGTCGAAGAATATATTACGGGTGATACTGAGGAATTATCAAAGTTCAATACAGCAAATGGTAGGCACATTGAAACAGGTAGACTATACGATAGAGAATTACCTGAATTTAATTCAATTATCGCTCAACCACACTTAACTGACCATCAAAAAGTGCGTGTTTTACATAATTTAATTAGACATAATGCTTTATTAGATGCTAGAGGTGGTGGAGAACCCCATGAATACGCAACTGATATTCAAGAAAGAGAATTATTTAACGATTATAACCCTAATCATGGAATTTTACCTAATTTTGATGATATGCACGATGCAATAGAAAATGAAAATAAACATTATAATTCATTATCTAGGTAAGTAATACTTGACATAAAATACGAAAAAAGCTATTATAACTAATAGCTTTTTTTTTGAGTGTAAAAAATGAAATTTTCTAAATATCAACAAGTATTAACACAATATCAAGATGCAATTAATATACTTTCTAATTGGGTAAAAAATAATACAAAAACAAATCAACCTTTACCTGAAACTAATTTTAAAGACTTTGAAAATATTGGTTTAATTTATTGTAATGACGGATGCCAACGAGATGGACTTGAAAACTTAGTTCTTTTTCAATATAGTAAAATTGCATCTTTCCGTAAAGCAACTGAGTGGAATGATGTTGAGAAAATTTCTCGTGGTATTATTTTTGAAAAAGAAACTGGTAAATTAATTGCATTATCATTCCCTAAATTTTATAATTATAGTGAATTACCTGAGGATAATAGTATTACTAATGATGATATTGATTATATCGAGTATAAAGAAGATGGTTCATTAGGTATTTGTTTTTATTATAATAATAATTGGTGGGTATCTACACATGGTTCATTAGGTTCAGAACAGGGTGTTCATGCAACTAATGTATTGCGTAAGAAATATAATTATATGGACTTAAATTACTCACTTACATATTTAGTAGAAATTGTATATCCTGATAATCGTATTGTTACTGATTACGGTGATGTAGATGATTTATATTTATTAGATTTCAATGCTATTAATAATATTAGTGATGACACTTTTGTACTATTTTCATTAGTAGATAAAGCAAAACAAGTATTTAATAGTAATAGTATTTATAGTCAAAAAATGTTAGATTTATTAAATAAGTTTGATAAATCTAAATTATTAGATGAAATTAATAATTTTTGTGTGAATAATCAAGATTATAATTTTGAAGGTTTTGTAGTAACTTTAAAAAATGGTCGTAAAATTAAATTTAAAACATTTGCTTATGTAAGTATTCATCGTTCAAAATTTAATATCACATTTAAACAAGTAAAACACTTATATATTAATTCAGAAGAATCTTTATATCAATGGAAAAAAGAATTACCTAATGAATTTTTCCATTTGGTAGATAATTATATTTTAGCGTTACACAATTATATTGACCCGATTATTGAAGAAGGAAAAAATAATGCGTTAGAATGTTTAAGTAAAATTAATATTACTAAAGAACAACATGACAATTTAAATAAAGAAGAAATTGATAATCTACGAAAATTGTTATATCCTATCATTTCTACATATCATAAAGAAAAACAAGGAATGATTTGGAATTACATTAAAAAGCAAGATGTTGAAAAAACATTTAAAAATATAGCCATGCCATTAACATGGAAAGAAGTTAGTGGTAAAAATGAAGAGGAAGAAGATTTATGCTAATCAGCGGACAAAGTAATATTAAACAACAACAAGAACAACCTAAAGATTATCGTAGTGCTGTTCTTAATGCTGTACGCACATTTAATATGAGTATTATGGGAACATATAATGAATTATTTAGTGCTAATTTTAAAAATGAAGATGAATTAAATGAAGCTATGTCTTTATTTGCTAATACATTTGTAGTAGAATATAAAGATGATGGTATATGTTATGCAATCATGCATAATGAAGTTACTATATGGATTTCTACTGATGAATCTATGCCTAATAGTACAGAAGATATTATTAATATTTTATATGATTATTATGATGCAATTGTCAGTGAAGCTAATAAAGTACGTAAAAAACTAAAATAAAGGTGACAATATGGGTTGGGTAGGATTTGATTTAGATAGAACATTAGCTTATTATTCTTTAGAACAAAAAGAATTAATTGGTGAGCCGATTCCTCATATATTAGAATTAGTAAAAAAATTAATACATGAAGGAAAAGATGTTAGAATATTTACTGCTAGAGCAAATATTGATTCATATAATGGTAATCATAATTTACTTGAGTATCATTTACAACTTATTAGAGAATGGTGTAACACTCATATAGGTAAAATATTACCTATTACTTGTTCTAAAGATTTTAATACAGAAAAAATTTATGACGATATTGCAGTTCATGTTATACCCAATAAAGGTAAATTAGTCGGTGATTTTATTTCAACTCATATTATGGTAGATTAATATTATGATAGCTCATATTATAGTTTGTAAAAATCCATATGGTATAGACGAACCAGTTTATGATGAATATGGACGTTTATACATATTCACTGAAAATAAAATAGCAAGTGAAGTAAAAGATAATTTTGTCAAAGAATTAGAATATTACATAGCAGGTTCGCCTACCAAAAATTTCTTCGGTAAAGAAATAAAAAAACAAGTAAATCAAAAAGATTTAGATAAATGGGAACATGCTAAAAAACACATGAGAGTAATGACAGTTAATATTGAAAAATTATTATCTGCTAATGAGGATTAGATTGAAGCTGCATTAAGAGATGCAAAAAAGGCACAAGATATATTTAATCAACGACAAATATTAAATATTAAACGTTTAACATTTAATTACATTTAATAGCTTGTATATGTTTATAAAAACTTATAAAATATACATATCAAATAAACAATGATAGAGGTTAAAAATGAGTAAGCATCGTAATTGGACAGTATATGGTTTTGATATTGATACTGATAAAACAAAAAATCTTAATGTACATATGAAAACATTATCGTCTTTTCAAGAAGTTGTTGTATCAACACCTGTTAAAGCAGCCGAAACATTAATTCGTCATCCTATTATTGGTAAAATGTTACCTGATAATGCAAACTTGGTACATTATTATGGTAATGTTAATTTAAATGCTAGTGACTACAATGATATTCGTAGTATTCGTAAACATTTAATTAATACATTAAAATTATGGGCTGAAAAATCTCGTTTAGTTGGTAGTCGGGGATTTCGCTCATTTGCATTAAAAGACGTGGTTATTGAAAAATCAGAACATATGAAAGATGTTTATATTTTAAAATTTGATGTAATTTTTAGTAATTGCTCTTTCTATGACACTGCTAAAAATCAATCACAAGTCCATAGTCAAGAAGAAATTGGTACTATTATCGGACATGAAACAGTATTGTATAATATGATGAAAAATATTACGTCTCGTACATTATCTGTAGCATTAAAACCAATTAAGTAAACATAATAAGGTGGTGTCTATGATTTATTTATCTATTTTTTTCATGGTTGGGTTTATTTTAGCCACTACCTATTTTATTGGTATGTATTATAAAACTCGATATACAGGGTTTTTATGGGTTATTTTATTATATATTATAATTGATGTGAGTATATTTAAAATTATATTATGTTTGTTATAACTGCCACTGAATTAAAACAGTTAATAGGTCATACAATAGCTAAGGCTGATAATGAACCTGTAATTATTACTAAATCAAATAAGCCTAGAGTCGTAATGTTATCTATACATGAATATAATAGGCTTATTAAAAATCAAAAAGATTATATTGAACCAAAAATAGAAGAATCTAAACAAGAAATAGATAATTCAGACTCAAATAATATTATTACACATAATCCATTAGTTTATAATGATAACAAAATTAAAGAAATAGAAAAATTATCATTAGAGGAGATATTAAGATATGGTACTGCCTGGAAAGATTGATAACGGTGATATGTTATTATCAGATTTAATAAAAGTATATGATAACGTGTTACCCACATCAGCTTGTTTAAGTTTAACTAATTTTTTTGATAAACAGGAAAAAGTTAGTAGGAAATCCTCTATTGCTAGTTTTACTGAAATTAATTTAAATAATTTACCATCTGCTAAAAACTATTTAAATGAATTAGTTAAATTACAAATTTCATTATTTAAACAATATGAAAGTGAATTACCTGAAAAATTTAAATTACCTCCTTTAAAATTATTTGAAGAATTTAGATTAAAATGCTACAATAAAAATGATATATTCGATTGGCATTGCGATGTAGCCGATATTACATCGGCTAAACGATACTTAGCGTTTCTATGGTATTTATCAGATGTAGAAGATAATAGTGGAAAGACAACATTTTTTAATAACTTAAAAATAAAACCTAAACAAGGCTCTGTTGTCGTGTTCCCTCCTATGTGGATGTTTCCCCATAAAGGTGACTTAGTTACATCAAAAAAATATATTATGAGTAGTTATTGCAATTTTTAAGAGGTACAATACTATGGTAAATCAATTAGTAGAGAAGGCAGCAAATGTAAAGCTGGTTATAAAGGAATGATTAGTATCTATTATGAAAATAACAGAACAAGGTTAAAAGTAGGTTATATTGGAGAAGAAGGCTTAGAACCTGATACTTTTTACAAATTAGATGAAAACAACAATTTTACAACATGTGAATAAGGTGCAAATATATGAACAATTTAGACATTAATAATATGATTATCCCTACTGTAATTCAACATACAGCAGGAGGTGATAGAGCTTTTGATATTTATTCTCGTTTATTAAAAAATAGAAGTATTTTTTTAACAGGAGTAATCAATAATTTTGTAGCGAATAATATAATTGCACAATTATTATTTTTACATGATGAAAATCCTGACAAAGATATTAAATTATTTATTAATAGTCCAGGTGGTTCTGTATCAGCAGGTCTTGCTATTTTTGACACAATTAATTACATTACACCAAAGGTAGCAACATATTGTGTAGGTGAAGCTTCATCTATGGGTGCTTTTCTATTAGCATCGGGTGAAAACGGTAAGCGATATGCGTTTCCTAATGCAACTATTATGATACACCAACCATTAGCAGGATTTAGTGGTCAAGCGTCAGATATTACTATTCAGGCCAATGAAGTAAATCGAATTAAGAAAAAGCTAAATACTATTTTATCAAATAAGACTGGTAAAACTATTAAAAACATTGAGAAAGATACAGATAGAGATAATTTTATGTCTGCTGATGAAGCTTTACAATATGGATTAATTGATAAAATTATTACTAAAGTAGAAAGAAATGGCTATTAAAATTTGGGTCTATATGACCCAAGAGGTTATATGAGTTTTTTAATAATAATTATTATGTCTTTATTTTTTATACATAGGTTATATAAACTATTAGAAAAAGATACATTAAGAGAATCAGAGCGTTTAAAAAATTCAGGAATTAATCACAAGGTCATAAAAAAATGGTATGGCCTTTATATAGAAAGGGAAAAATAAAAATGAAATATGGTTCGTTAACTAAAGTATTGATGAATGATAATACAGTAAAATATATTTGTATGATTGATACTAATGATATTTTATATAATAATCAAAAAATAAAAAAAATTAATAAATGTTTAAGTAAAGCTAAACGTATAAAATTTTCGGGTGATACTATTATTGTTAGTGAAAATATAACTAAAATTAATAATATTATTAGTATAGACACATTAACGCCTGATATTATACTAAATCATATGTTATATGATTTAGGGGATGTTAATCCTGTAATTATAGCAGATAAAAAAATAATAACATTAACATAAGGATAAGGATAATAAATTATGAAATATTTATTTATAATGGTTTTTATTTTATTAACAGGATGTGAACATAATTCGCATACTGTTACAGAAAATATGCTTATATGTGATGGTAAAATTTATAGTAACAACAGAAATAGGTAATTTTAAAGTTTCTCATATTATATCAGAAAAAATTGATAATAAAAAGTTTGATATGGGTATGTATTTTGGCACATGTGAAAATACACTTTATTTAAAAGTATATCAAGATGATATTATTACACCATATACTATTATCGAAGTAGATGATTATGAGAAAAGTTCATCTGAATATTCGTTTTATAATGCTAAATATAAAATTAACACTAGTAAATGTGAGTGATGTATGTCAAATATAATTGATATGATTTTTAGTAAAGTTATGATGGGTATAATTTTTTTATGTATAGCTATATCTTTTTGTACATACAGTTTGTATATACTGTATTATCCTGTTACATACACACATAATTATATTATTTTAGATAATGTTGTATTAGGATATAAGGGTACGTGTGATATGTATATTAATAATCCTAATACAATGTGTATGTTTAATATTAAACGTAGTAAGTTACAAATTGAATTACCTCAAAAGATGGAACGTTATAATACTAACATTACTATAGGGGTTAAAATGAGTAAATTGCGGCATGTTGTTTATGTTAAATATAGCACCCGTAATGTTATGAAGCCTGTAGAATATGTTGATATAATGAGTATAAATAAATTTGATGATTTATATTATACATATTGTAATAAATTAAATGTACAATATTGTAAAAGTGAGTGATGTAGAATGCACAAAATTAAAAAATGGGCTAAAACCATATTTCTGAGTTAACAGGTGTATTTTTAATTTTATTAATTGTCATAGTCCCTGTTGTTTTTTTATTTAATTATGAATTTAAAAATAATAAAATTATTAAAGAAATAACCTTAATAGAGAATACAACCATTGAAAACACAAACTTATGCGTAATAGACAATGATAAAAAAATTTGTCATTATAAATTTAATAATGACAAAACAGTTCCGTTAGAATTTGATATTGCATCTAAATATCAATCTTTTACATTTAATAAAATTACAGTAGAAGTGTATGAAAATAAAAATTATATCATCGGGTATTATACTACTAACGATGCTATAAATTCAACTTTTAAAGTAAAACTATTTAGTATGTATCAAGGTTATATGTATTATGAAATGTATCATATTAAGTAAATATAGTTACATATTTTAACATTTAAATCATGTACAACTATGTTTAAAAATCATATAATATATTTACTTAAACAGGAGAACTATCATGTCTAAACGTCATTTTGTATGTACAGATGCAAAAAATAATAACAATAAGTATTGGAATGTTGAATGGGATGAAACCACAGGCAATGCTACTGTTACATATGGTCGTGTAGGTACATCAGGTGTTTCAGAGAGTTATAACTGGACACGCTCACAATACGAATCAAAAATCAAATCAAAGACTAAAAAGCGTTCTGATGGCACGTTTTATACAGAAGTAGATATTATCACTGAATCTTCGGTATCGCCTAATATTGCATCTAAAGAGATTGTTAAAAAATCAGCAATGGATGAATTGGCGGGTGATTGTCCTACATTAAAAGAATTAGTCAAACGTTTAGTTGAAGAAAATAAACATGAATTATATCATTCCACTGGTGGTAAAATTCAAGTAAACTTAGATACAGGAGCAGTTACAACCGAATTAGGTGTAGTATCTAAAAGTATGATTGAAGCTGCTCGTACACATTTGCAAGCAATGTCACCATTTGTAATGAAAGGCGACATTGACAGTGACCGTTATTTAGAAAATTTAAATCAATATTTACGTTATGTACCACAAGATGTAGGTCGTACTAGAGGTTGGCACAAGAATTTTTTAGTTGACCAAAACTCGTTAATTAAACAAAATACATTATTAGACCAATTAGAAGCTTCGGTTGATTTAGCAGAATCTTCTATTAAAGGACAGTTAGAAGATAATTCACCTACTAACTTATTTAATACTACTATTAAGTTAGTAGAAGATACAGACATTATTAACATGGTTGAAAAAATGTTTTTCAGTACTTTAAATAGTCAACATGTATCATCTCGTTTAAAACCTGTACGTGTTTTTGAAGTAACTCTTAATAACATGAAAGAAGCATATGAAAATGATGGTGCTAAAATGAAAGACCAACGTATGTTATGGCATGGTACAAGAGCATTTAATATTTTATCTATCTTTAAGAATGGTTTAATGATTCCACGTAGCGGTGGCTCTATCAATATTACAGGTCGTATGTTTGGTGATGGTATTTATACAAGTGACCAATCATCTAAAGCATTAAATTATAGTTACGGATATTGGGATGGTGGTTCAAAAGATTCTAATTGTTTCATGTTTTTATGTGATGTAGCAATGGGTGATTACCATGTACCATCAGGTCCTAGCTCGTCATTACATCGTTACGGTTATGACTCTGTTTGGGCAAAACCAGGAAAAAGCGGTATTCTTAATAATGAAATGATTGTATATAGAACATCACAAGTCAATATTAGATATTTAGTCGAATTTTCTAAGTAACAATAATTATACAAAAGGGGATAGTAAATATCTCCTTTTTATTTTATAATATATAATAATTTTTAAAAATGAGGTTAATTATGTCATACAATAAATCAGTAGAAGGTTCAATGTTATTGTCATTATTAGGTATTACTGACACAAATATTGAGTTTAGCCCTCCGTTAGTATATCCACATTTTATGGAAAAAAACAATTTAGAATTAGAAATAGAATGTAGTGGCAACAATGGTGTGTTATTAGCTAATTATATTGAACAATGGCTATTAGATAATGAAGGCGATTTTGTAAAGTTAAATGATATTACTATTCTAATTGATAGTGACCCTTTAATTAATAAATTATTAGCTATTTTTATTGGTGCAGTTTAATGTTTAAATTTAGATGTAAGAATAAGGTTAAAGAACGATTATTAAAATCAAGATGTGAATTAGACACAAGAAAGTCTATTACACCTAAAAAAGTTTATATATGTACAGACGGTCTTTTTTATTTTGGTGTATTTAATCGTGAATACTATCGTGCTATGCAAAATAGAATGTTAAAATTTAGCAATTTTAAATATAAATATAAAGTAAAACAATCCCACGCAAGTAAACTATTTAGATATAATAAAATATTTTGTATTAAACCGTTACAAAAAACATATGATTATTATGAAAAAACAAATAATTTTCATAGTAAATATTTTACAAATCTAAGAATAGATGTAGGATATAAAGTTTTATGTAATGAAACTAGACCCTCAATTCCACATAACATAATTACAAAAATTTATACTGAGGACGGTGAAGAACATCAAGCGTTATTCTATGACCAAGATAGATATGTAATATTTTATAATAATACCACTGATAAATTTAATATGTGTAAGAAAGGATATATTTTTACAGATAAAAATTTAACATGTAACGCACATAACGGTAATAAATTTTACTATGAAAATGAGTTTGCTAAATTAAATCCAGTATTATATGAAAAATATAAAACATGGTTAAAGTACCCTTTATATGACGTTTAACGAGGGGTAAAGTAAATCTGTATCATACTACTAAATATTTATTTCTATGCGTTAAAACGCAATTAAACAGCATTACAATTGATATATAGGAGTAATATAATGCTTACACAATACTTGATAGAAAATTATACACTTTCACAGCTAAGTAGTTTATCAGCAGAAGATTTAAATAAACACATCCAAGATAAAATAAATAAAAAAACACAATTTACTCATATGGAAGTAGATAATATTTTGAACAATAAAAATCTTTCATCTGACCATATGCTAACATTGACGCAAAACTTACATTTGATTCCCACCCGGGCTAATCACCATGCGTTGTTTTTAAAAGCAATGACAACAGAAAAAAATCCTGCTATACTTAACCAACATGCATACGCATTTTTACAAAGTCCACATATAGACCAAGATGGACATTTAGTTATTATGGCTAAAGCTATAAAAACAGGTAATCCTAGTATGCCAGTTGACACAAAATTACGAGATAGAATTTTACTACAAGCTAATAATAGCAATAAACTAAAAAAAGAATTAGATAAACAAGAACATGACGCAAAAACATATGTATATCAACCTAGCACAAATAACAAATATTTGATGCAACAAGAACTTAATAAAGGTACATTCTAAAATATATTATGACATTAATAGAACATATAATTTCTTTATATAAGAAAATATACAAATACTAGAAAATATGATTTTAGAATTAGATAGCACTGATAGTTCTTCAAATATAGTATTTGAGGAACTATCTAAAAATATACTTGAACTACGGGCATCAATAAATCATTATGAATATTTAAATAAGAGGTAAATTATGTTAGATAATATTATAGCATTTTTCGTGAAATATACTATTTTGGGTGTACTATCACTTATTGTTTTATCTATTGTGTATTTTTTTGCTGCATCTGTAATAAAAACAATATTACTAGTATGCTTAATAATTGGTATTCTTATTGTATGTAAACCTATTACTACATACTTTATTACATTATTTCATAATAACAAGTGAGAATTATGATAAATATTTATACAGACGGTGGTTCTTCACCTAACCCTGGGCTTGGGGCTTGGGGTGCTATTTTAATGTTTAAAAATGAAACAAAAGAAATCTATAAAGAATTTTATCAAGCTTACCCTGATGAAATAACGACTAATAATCAAATGGAATTATTAGCTGCTATAAACGCATTGTCTAAAATAAAAGATAGCAATACTATACCGATAACATTACATTCTGATAGTAATTATCTTATTAAAGGTATGAATGAATGGTTATCAGGTTGGAAAAATAAAAATTTTAAAGATGTTAAAAATGTAGAATTATGGAAACAGCTAGATATGCTCAATACAAAATTTAATATAACATGGGTTTGGGTTAAAGGTCATGCTAGTAATAAATATAATAATAGAGCAGATGAACTTGTTAATTTAGCTAGAAAAGAGGTTACAAATATTTGACATCCCCTAAAGCAAGGGGTCTTTCGGATTGAATGATAAAAAAGAAGATGCTTAATTGCATCTTCTCACCATATCAACGATTTTATCTTTATTCCAAATAATACTAGACCATTCTACAGGAATATCACTGAAACCATACTTAGCACCTGCTAATGCACCTACAATAGCCCCTACGGTATCTGCATCTCCTCCTAAATGTACTGCTTTAATTAAACAATCACGATAGTTATCAGTAGAATAAAAGCTCCATAATACAGCTTCAAATGTATCTACAACATACCCACTAGAACTAATTTTATCTTTTGGTAATGTTAAATATGTTTTGTTTACTAAAATGTTTTTTATTTTGTTACAAGTTACATATTCGATATAATCATCTATATTAATATTAACATCATAAATAAATCCATATAGTAAAATATTAAATATGATACATGCACTTGTACAAGACTTATTATTATGTGTTATTTCTGATGCTATTTTTGTTATTCTAATAATATCATCTAAATTACTATAAAATAGTGGAATTGATGATATTCTCATTAACGAACCATTACCCGCACTAGTTGATTCAAAAGGAAATATACCCCTTGCAGCATAAGTAGTCAATGCACTTACAGTTTGAGTACCTATATCAAAACAAAATCCTGTAGGCGACCAATAACCATGATTAAACCATTTCAAAAATTTTTCCATATGGTCATTCTCATCAAAACCTGATTTTTCTAGTAATGATTCTAACGAACATAAAAACATGATGCCATCATCCGTAAAATCACCTGGCTTTAACAAAAAGGGACCTTTACCAATAATTGTTGTAATCGGATATTTTTCACAATACTCACGAGACTTAAACTCAAATGTAGTACCTAGTGCATCACCTACTAATAAGCCAAATGCACACCCTAACTTTTTATTATTCATATACACCTCTTATATAATTGATAATTAGTATAACACATTTTCATTTTTTGTCAAAGTATTACACAACAAAAGAAAATAATGTATTATACTATAAATACTAACAAAGTGAGAAGTATATGAGCGCACACTATTATCTTAACAAAGTTGTTAAACCAATTACAGACATAACAAGTTTAGATAAAAATGAAGGGGTCTTTCGGTTTGATTGATAAAAAAAAGAGGGCATATGCCCTCTTTTTTATGTTTTTAATGCTATAGCTCTAAAACGTTTACATCTTGGTACAACATGTCTATAACGATAGTCACCTTCACCTGCTGTATTTATTAATACAACTTTAATAACAAAATTAGTGAAATCTACGTCAGTATTAAATTGCCATTTTGCTTCTTTAAATTCATTAATATCTGTATATTGACCACCTTCAACTAATGTCATTTCATTCCATTGATAAACATTATTAGACACAGAAACAGGTTCAGTAGCAACCATACAATATACTTTTACTTGTGTACCTGTAACTAAGTTAAGGTCTAAATAACATTGTAATTCATTAGAAGGATTAACTAAACTAATATTTTTTGTCGCATATCTTGATACAGAATCATCAACACCGTTTGCATCAGATTTATCATTTATACGATTACACATAACATAGACAGTAGCACGTTGTTCATCAATAACAGGTGATATATAATCACTATTAGAAGATAATGTACCTACTAATTGTAAAGAATTATCATTATTAGAACGTATAACTTTTAATCCACCTATGTCAACAACTTTACCTTCAATAATACCAGTAGGTTTTGTATCTAATGTATTAGTAAAATAATCTCTACCTATTAAATTCCAACGTAATTGTGTACCATTTAATATAATAGCATCAGTTAATATACGTGTATATGAATAAGGTATCACTTGAGTAGCTTTAATATCATTACCGCCACCTGAATCTACTGTAATATTATTAGGAGTTGGTAAATCAAAAGTATAATAGTCTAATCCTGTTGATGTTATTGTTTTATTACCTAATAAATCACCCACAGTATATGAACCTAAAATAGCACCTGTTACACCTGGTCTAAATGTTAGATTAACAGTATCACCTGTTTTAAATCCATGATTATAATGTCTTACATATATTCTATTACCAGGATGATAAACAGTTTCTATAGTTGCAGGAGTTGATGCTCCACCACCTACTAATGTAATTACTGGAGCAGAAGTATAACCTGAGCCATAACTAGTAACATTAAATCCAACTACTTTATCATCATCTATACCAACATTTGTACCTAATATAGCAGTAGCAGCAAATCCTGAACCACCCGTTCCTACATCATTTACAGAAACAGTTGGAGCAGATGTATAACCAACACCACCCGACAATAGATTCAACTTTACACCATATGCTACAGATAATGGATTCATATTTAAACTAGTTTCAAATATATTTCCTTCACCTTGTAAATCTGCAATATTTAATTTGTTATTAAAAGTAACACTACCTTCACTTGTTATATTAAATTTAGCTCTATTTAAAATAAATTTTAAATCTTGTGTTTGTTCTGCTGTCCATGTTTTATTATTTTGTGATTTAAATAAAGAACCTAAAAATGGCTGTTTATTAATATACTCGCCTGTAAAGGTAGTAAAATCACCTGGACGAACAGATTTTTGTCCTAATTCAGAACACCAAACTGCTAATTCAGTAGAATCTGAAATAACTACTAACGCATATTCATTATTAGGTTGTAGATATACAGGATGTTTAAATGTAAACCTCACAGGTGTATTAGCATCATACGAACCTACATTAACATACTTGTCTATAGATGCAATTGTATGTTCACCAGGATAGCCATTAACCATATTTCGTATTTGTACAGTAACCCAATCAGGTTGTGTAGAAGCCTCAGGTCCGAAGAATAAATCAACAGATGAAGCAAACATACCTTCAGGATTTCCAACACTAAATGATTGTGCTACAGGGTCATACCAAAATTCGGTACGAGTAACAAATCTTGTTGTTACAAATACATTTTGTAATTTTACAAATGTACCGTTAGCTGCATAATATCCATCAGCATATGTTGTAGGATTTTCTAAAACATCAGATACAGACATTTTACGAGTACCTGTTTTAAATCTAGCAAGTTCGTTATTAGGTATTAAGAACCAACCTGTTACTACTCCTGCACCATTTGATTTAAATACATCAGTATTAACTAATAAATCTTCTCTTGTCCAACTACCTTTATAAAATATATAAGTTTGATTAGAAGACGTTGTACCTTCACTAGTGTTAGGCCAACCCCATTGCCAGTAATTAGGATAATTAGTTTCATTAAAACACCATTTACTAACGTCAGCACCATCAAAATATGGTTTAACTATAGTATTAGGTTTTAAACCTGTTATAGTAAAATGTACAACTCTACGTCTAATATATGGAGCAACACCTGAATCAACTACTCTAGTGCCTATATAATTTGTTTGTGTAGATATAGTCGTAGTAGTACTCCCCAAAAGTAATCCCCAAGAATTGCGTGTAGCTGCAATATCATTTACATTAGATACTCCACCCGCATTTATGCTTACTGTACCTGATGCATTTGAACCAATTTCATTTCCTGTAAATACTCTGCCTGCTATATCCCATATTTTTTGGTTAACTACACTTGCACGTTGATTACTAGGGAAAAATCCTGCATCTAATGTTAAATCAGGAGCAGATAACGTAGAAAACCAATTATCAACTGATGGTTCTAATGTTATTTTTCCGTTCCAATTAAATTTTGTAAATGGTTGTAATCTAACTAAAGTAGATGCTAAGTTTTGAGATTGATATTCTACTTCATTAAACGGCAATGTGATTATACCGTCATTTCTAGCAATATTATTACCATATGAGTACTCAACATTAATATCTTTAGTAATTGTTTCAGGTCTCATTTCTTTATTACTAAAATCAATAGCTACAGTATGTAAATCATTCTCTACATCTCCTGTAGTTAAACTTTCAAAATTATCAACAATAAACCCTGATTTAAATTTATCTAAAAATTCTTTACCCTGTATATCTGCTTCTAATAATGATAATTGGGTATAATATTCTAAATTCTCAATACGCTTTTCTAAATTTGCTATATCACGCATAGTAAATCGTTTATAATTTAATTTTTTAATATCAATTTCATTAGTATTAAATGTATATGCAGGTATAAATAATTCATATAAAGTTATTGAATTATCAACATCTTTCGGAGTTTTGGGTGATAATGAAGGTACACCTCTAACAGCACTAAATTTACCGTTACTATTTAATACTATAATATCGCTACGTGATAAATAGTATGAATAGTCTATAGCAATATCTGTATAGGGTACAACTCTATTCATAGGTTGTGTATTACTTACGCTTGTGCGTAAATCTAAATAATTACCTAAAAATGCATTTTTATATTTAGGTATTTGTTCATAAGTTAATGCTGCATAAGAATCAATCGTGAAAAAATCCCCTGTACCATGTTGAAAATATTTAAATGTAATACTAATAGTACCATTATTAGGTGCAAATAATCCTGGCCTTAATTTTATAACACCGTAATCATACATATCATCTCTTTGTCCGTTATCTAATTCAAATGATGATGTATAGTCTGTACCGTCTATAAAAATACTATCAATATTATAAATATCGACATAATTCAAACTATATGACTTCAACGCATTAACACTATAATATGGTTGTGTAACTGTAGTTGTAGTTAATGTTTTTAATTTAGGAGTATATGTTTTTTTAGCAACAATAGCAATTATATTACAATTTAAACCGTTATATGTATTATTTGGTAAAGTTATTACTACACTACCATTTGGTTGTACCGATACTGAGTTAGGTCTTATATAGCCATAAGTGTCAATACATAACAAATAATTATTAGCATTACTTGTATATTGTAAAGTAGCATCAGGAGGAATTGTTATAGTATCACTATTAATAGTGATAGGACCTACATCTTTATATATTTTAAATAAAGAACCTGTAATATTTCGTACATAACTTAATGGAATTTGATATAAAAGTTTTGATGTATTTTGATTAGCAAAAATTTGTGGTTGAACACCTACCACTTTTACACCTGCCTTTTTACCACTTTGTTCTATATATAATACGTCACTTAATTTACTTGTTGGTGTTAAAGCTTTTAATTGTGTAAAATAAAATTTAGTAGATGTTGAATCATTTTCTGCACCTGATAATATAACAGAGAATATAGCTTGATTAGCAGAATTTTTTAAATATGTCAAAGAATTAACTCTATCAAAAAAATTAAACTTAGCATTAGTTGTAATATTACCTGAACTAATAGTAGAGCCTGGTGTTAAATCACTAACTAATAAATAACTATCATATGGATTAGAAACAAATATATCTTCTACGCTTTCAAAATCACGAGATTTATCTATACTTAAAATAGTAGAAGAATTAGTTTCTATTTCATATCCTCGTACATATGCTTTACCCGGGTCTAATACTAATGCAACTTTAGTATCTAAACCACCGTCACCTGCATCATATACACCTCTATTTGAACCATTATTTAAATGCTCTCTTACATCTAACAAGAAATCATTGATAATATAATCACCCGATTCATCATACGTGCGTCTAGCAAACATTTCCATAAATAAAGGAGTATAATCAGTTTGACTCGGAGGGGTTTGAGGTTCACCCGCAGTTAAAACTAAAATTTGAATAAAATCTTTTACGCTATCATCAGTTGGTTTTACTGATAATATAGCGTCCATTTTATAACGAGCCGCCCCAGGTGCTGATTCATTTTCTGAACCAATAGCATTATCAAATAAAGAATTATCTTGTTCAGGTGTAACTATACTTTCTTTAATAAGAAATCCTATCTCTTTAACATTATCTAATGTATTAATATCATCATATTTAGATACTACTAATACTTGCTTATCGACTACAATAAATCTTCCGTTAATAAAATAAATACCATCATTAATAAAAACTATAGCACCATGACCTACATTTGATGTATTAATATTAAATGTACATGTTTCATCTAAATTAGTTAATGTATTTTTTAGCTTTAATGTAACATTATTTGTAATTAAACTAGCAATAGCAGTAGCTTGTACAAAACCAGCACCTGAACCAGGTGGAGGGTCAATATTTACAATAGGAGCAGTGGTATAACCAAATCCTTTATTAGTTATAGTTATTGTATTAATTTTTCCACTTAATATAGTAGCATTAGCAGTAGCACCTGTACCATCACCTACTATATTAACAGCAACCGCACCTGTATAACCATTACCAACATTTGTTATACTTATATTTGATATACCACTAAAACCAAACGTACTAATATCACCTTCGGCTGATTCATACTCTACATAAATAGTAGCAGGGTCAGTATCAGTAGGTGGTATATAATGTACTATTCTACCAAGTAATGTACCATTATAAATAGTACCTCCAACATAATCATAATATGATGCAGTAGGTAAACTTGATGGTAATTTTATATATTCTATTTTATTTTTTATAGACATTTCTCCGCCAACAATTTTTGAACCATTATCAAAAAAATGACTTCCTAATCTTGATATTTGTTCTTGTAAAATTGTTTGCATTTGTGTTAATTCACGGGCCTGTACTGCTAATCCAGGTCTGAATAATATTTGTAAAAAACGTTTATTAACATCAAAGTCATCATAATATGGTCTTTGGGGAAATGTCTTTAATCGTGATTGATAACCACTCATTTAATTCTCCTTAAAATATAATTGGTATATAGAATGATTCTATTTGCGAGCTACTTCTATTAATTGGTTCTCTATTTAATATATATAGTATTTTACCTGAGGATACTTGTACTGTCGGTAAATTAGTACCCCCGCCTGAAATAGTAAATTGGTAATTTGAAGGTGATATTAATATATTTAAATCATTTATATCAGGTGAAGTAACTTCTACTAAATGTAATCTTGTATTTACTGTATCTTTATATGCTATTCTTGCAGTACCAACTGTAGTTATTCCTGTGCTTATATTAATTATATCATCAACATTAAGCGAATTAAATTCACTAGTAAATGTAGGTCCTATAGAAGATAATGTAACTCTTGTTGTAGTATAATATTTATCATTTGTTAATTTATTTTTACTATAATCTAATGGGTCTTTAATAATAAATGCTTGTCTAAAATTATTATCAATGATAAATACATTACTTTCACTATATTCTACACTAGGTCTTATTATTACATAATATGCAAATAATTCATAAAAAATATCTGATGTATGTCCATTATCAGGTGATATAATAGCATTTGCTGTTGCTCCTGTACCCCCACCGCCTGTAATCTCAACAGTAGCGTATGTGTATCTAATTCCTTTATTATTTAATTTTATATGTGTTATTTGATTACTAGGATTTATAGTAACAGAATCAATTGTTGCATTGTTACCATTACCATTAATAGTAACAGTAGGTGGAGAGGTAGAGGTATAATTTGAACCACCATTAGTAACTTGTATAACATCTATTTGACCTTCAGTATATGTATTAACTATGGGTCTAATAGGTATTATTGTATTAGTTAAAAATTTTGTTCTATCAGATACATTAACAGTAAACATATATTTCCAAATATAACCATCACCCGTTTCTTGTACTGATTCAGTGGGCATAACAGTAGATAATGCGTTATTGTTATTAAATAAACATTTAAATACTTTATATTCGCTAGTCATAACATAAAAATTTTTAGTATTTAATAATACATCATTTTCGTCATATTGTGTATATAAAGTATTTATGCTCCAATCATATCTTTTTATACCTAAACAAACATCACTAACCGTAATTTTTTTAATTCCAAAACAACTTCTTTTAATTTCATGGTAATAATCTTGGTTTAATATAATATCAGGGGGTGCGACATCGCTATTAGGACTATCCCACTGTGAAATTCTGCTTAATCCTATGTAATAATTATTATTAGTGTCACTAATACTATTAACAAATGCAATTGCGCTTGTTACTCTAAAATATGGTGTAATTCCAAATAAACTCATATAAATTCCTTAATGTTAATACATAATTATATTTATATTAATCAAAAAATGCAATATTTTTTATATTAAATATATAAGAGGAGACTATTATGAAATACTTTGAAAATTATCCATTTATTAATTACCCTGTAAAAACATTTACTATCTATGATGTTGACGCAGATTATGTTCCGTATTCTACTGTGTATAAAAAAATTGTAGATTTACATTTACGTATTAATTTAATACAAATAATTAGAAATAATGTATTTTCTATTTATGAATATACTTGGCAAGATTATGATAATTTAACTAAATTAGCACATAATTATTACGGTGATTATAATTATACATGGTTAATATTATTGTCGGGTGAATTATTTGATTGGGTGTATGATTTACCTTTGCGAGATGATGAATTAGAATCATATATTAAAGCAAAGTATAATCTTACATTTGAAGAATCATTAATAACTACACATCATTACGAAGATGCAGATGGTGATATAATTGATTTAGAAACATATACAAACATTCCTGAACCTAAATATATAAAGAGTGTATATGATTATGAATTATCTGAAAATGAAAAAAAACGTAAAATAAAATTAATCAGTAAAGCATATTTGTCTACCATAAATAGTAATTTTGAAAATATATCAAGAAAATATAAAGAATCATTAAAAAAATAATTAAAGGAATAACTATGACTATAGTAAATCGTAAAGTTGGTGCATATAAATTAGATAATATTACTATTACAAATTACAGAGGTAATACTGTTGATATTAAAGTATCTATGATTGACTTTAATATACAATTAGATATATTCAATACATCAATGCATGGACAAATACGAATAAAAGATTCAAACGATTTTATACAAAATTTACCATTAATAGGTGAAGAATTGTTACGTATAGAATTTAAAAAAGACAATTCTACTGAAAAAGTAAAGTTATTATTTTATATATATTCATTAGTAGATAAAATAAAAATAAGTGAAAATGAGTTTGAATATATTATGAATTTTTGCTCTGTAGAATTATTACAAAATAGAAGTACATTTATTAGTGAAAGTTTTAATAATATAGAGTCTAGTGACATGGTTAATAAACTAATAAAAAAAATTTCTAAAAAAAATATACAAATAGAAGAAACATCTACTAAAATAAATTATATTGCACCTAATATTACACCTTTTGAAATTATTAACTATTTAACATCAAGGACTATCTCTAAATCATTTCCTAATAGTGGTTCTTTTGTATTTTATGAAGATTTTAATGGATTTAATTTCAGAACAATAGATTCAATGGTAACAAGTGACGTAAAACAAACATATAATTTTAGCCATAAAACATTTACTAATAATGATATTAATAACGAATTATATTCAATTAATAAATGGAAAGTTAATAAACACTTTGATATTTTAGATAATTTAAATAAAGGAGGATATGGTATAACAACGTATGTTTTAAATCCATTTTCAAGAAAATATGAACGTAAAATATTTAATATGACTAATGAAGAAACATATAATAACATATCAAGACTTGATGATAATTATAATCATGCGTTACATGATAAAGATACTTTTTTATTTAAAGATTCAGCAGATAATATAACTAAATTTAGAATGTCATATAATGATTTTAATAAAGAACATATTATAGGTCAACGTTATGTTCAATTAAATCAAATAAGTAACAATTACAATGTAATTATACAAATACCTGGTAATTTAAGTATTAATGTAGGGGATTTAATAAATCTTGAACATAAGAATCATTCTGTAGATGATAGGTCAACTGATTTATATTTATCAGGTAAATATTTAATAACAGCAATAAAATATCATTGTACTAGCACTGAATTTCATATGGTATTAGAAATAGTAAAAGATTCATATAATAATGACCATGATGAATATAATAGAATACCATTAATAAAATCATAAGGATTAAATATGCTAAAAAATTTTGCAGGATTATCAGGAACATATTGGTTTTTAGGTATAGTAGAAGATAATTTAGACCCTGAGAAATCAGGAAGAGTAAAAGTTAGATGCTTTGGCATACATACACAAGATTTAACTAAAATAAGCACAGAATCTTTACCCTGGGCATTAGTTGGTGTTTCTACTAATTCTAGTTCTAGTGACATTGGTTCTATAAGTATAGGTACATGTGTTTATGGAATATTTTTAGACGGTATTGAACAACAAATGCCGCTTATAACAAATGTTATTCCTGGTCTTCATATAGGAATTAATAATAAATTAGGTTTTAATAATTTCAAAAAAAATCCACCACCTGAAGGAACACATACAGGTAATATATATTCAAGAGTTAATAATATACCCGATAGAGAATATTATAATGACTCTACTACTGCTAATGATATTAATATTTCAGAGCCAAAACAAAAAAGAAATCCTGTATATCCATATAATTTAGCAAGTGTTACTGATGGCGGACATATTATAGAAAGAGATGATACAGAAGGAAATGAAAGATTATGTATTCAACATATTGACGGTTCTTATATAGAGATGAATCAAGAACATAATATGATTTTAAAAACTATAAATGATTTAATGATGTTTTGTCAAAATTATAATATGATTATAGAAAAAAATCGTAATATTTCAATTAAAGGTGATGATAATTTACGAGTATTAGGTGATAAAACTATTGATTTACCTTCAGGTAATTATATATTAAACGCTATTGATTCAAAAATAACATTAACAGGTAATGCAGTGACAACTATAGAGGGTAATTATAATTTAGACGTAAATGGTAATTTTAACCATATAGTGAAGGGTAATTATAAGTTAGATGTAACAGGTGCAATAAATATTAAAGGAGCATCATTAATTTCTAAAACAGATGGAGTTACATTAATAGATGGTAGTTTATTATTAATAGGCTAAATTAAGTAATTATTTAATTGTATTAATTCTAATGAGCCTTTAAAATTTATATAATTACTATTTTTTAATTTTATTATTATATTATTATTATTAGCATTATATTTTGTATGTGTATTTAATACTAAATTATTCAATATCAAATTTTTAAAATCAATTGTGTATATGTTTTGAAATGGTATTATATAATATACCATTTCAACTATATCACCTAATATATCATTTAATAATGGAATTAATCCTGAATATTCTATTAAAATTTTTTTAGAAGCAACATCAATAATATAGTTATATGGGCAATCATGTAATATAGATTTTATTTTATTTAAATCAAAATTAAAAATATCAATACTCATTTATGCACTCCTAAATATTTATTAATTAATCTGTAATCTTTTAGTGTCTTATGTACAACATTTCGTATGTTTTTAATAGAATCTAGTATTTTAAAATCATACTCACCTTTTATATCTATATTTATCCATTCATCATTATATTCATATAAGTGTTCTAAATAAACATAGCCATAAAAAACTTTAATAATTTTATTTATAAACCGATATGTATAAAAATCTATATTAGTAGATGGTTTCTTATTATTAGACATAAAATATAACTTATGATATTTATAACTACGTACTAATTCTAATACTGTTTTATTACACACATTATTTATTATAATATATGTTATAGTTGAAGTATCATCCTTAATATATCCATTTATTTTATTTCTATAAATATCTAATAAAATATTTTCTTTGTTTCTATATTCTAAAGACATATTAGTATTTAAACTTTTTAATTGATTAGACAAAGAATCATCAAGTAAAGATTCTGATAAAAAAGTAATATTTACTATTAGATTTATATCAGGTTTTTTATAATCGTCTTTATGTAATGTTTTTATAATACTTTTTAATTTTACTTCATCAACTTTTTTACCAACAAAACCCAATATATAATACATAGTATTTCTCACCAATCTCTAAAATCATTTGTTTCTATAGTAGTTACTATAAATGGTTTTTTATCATTAATAACTTTATTATCATTAGTATTATTAGAAGTAGGATTAAATAATTTATTTATAGTCTTAGATACTACACCATTAGATAATGGTAGACTTAAATCATAAGAATTTTTTGCATCACTAATAGTCACTATATTATTTTCATAATTAATAACTTTACCTGTGAATCCATTGGATTGGGTAATTATATCATTAATATTGAAAATACCCACAGATGGATTTAATAATAACTGTACGGTATAATACTTGTCATCTAATAAGTCAATATCACTGTCACCTGTATTAAATTCTTCTCCGTTAAATTTAAAAGCAGTACATGTTATTTCCCATGTATAACGTTCACCTAATGTAGAAAAATTTTCATTTTGATTGACAAATGAAATTTCAAAAACTCTTTTTCTTTCATCAACAGGATAAGGTATATAAATTAAATCACCCTCTCGTGGTCGAGATATTTCACTTATAGTTTCAGTTACAGTCTCAGTAAATCTACGTCTTGAACAAGATATAATTAATGATTCAGGTATTTCTAGTCCCACTTTAGCTATTATAGGATTACTAATAAAACCTTGATATGATTTTATATAAAATTCCAACACAATAGCTGAATTAAATGCAGAATTAGGGTCTTCTCCGTATAATTCATTAAAGTTTACTAATGTCCTAGGCAAATATTTTAAATCTATACCCATAATTTTTGTATGCTCAATATTTAATTGATGTATTAATTCTTGTTCAGCATTAAATGCGTCATAGTTAGATGTAAAATACTGATTTGTAGCCATTACTCACCTTTTATTTTTAATTGTATCTCTTGTACTGATGTTTTTAATTGTGTAATTTGAGTTTGAGTATCTACAACCCAATAACTTGCAATAGATTGTAAAATACCTAATATAATTAATGCACCTTTAACTTTTTCAATAAAACTATTATTTTGTTCTACTGTAGATTTTAATTTATCTATTTCTTCTTTTTGGTTATTGACTATAATTTGTAAATGATTATGCTTTTCTTGCAACACAAGTAATGAATTTAAATTGTCTGTCTGTCTATCTAATACAACTTTTATTTCTTCTAATACTTTAGTCGTACTGTCTAAACGGTACAATATTAATGGTAATTCTTCTTTTACGTTTTCGACCATAAGAAAATACTCCTGTATATTATATTATTATTTACACAATATTTTTTCATGTACATGAGCTATTTACACTAGTTTTTAATTATAGTTAAAATTTCACTCAATACATTTTTAATATCATACATATCTTGTTCTAATGCATTTAATCTTTGTGTTAATTCCTTTTCTTTTTTTCTTTTATTTATAAATGCTTCATAATCTTTTATAGAATTATTGATAACAGCATGACTATCAATATTTCTAATTAAGTCAGAATGCCCTTCTATTTTAATTATGTTTGTTTCCACTTATAACCTCTATTTCATTTAGTAATTGTATAAATTGGTCATTATATATTATTTCTTTATTATTTGTATTTTCAGCATCTTTAAATTTTTTATGTATTATCTTTTTTTCTTCAACGTGCGTTTTATTTAAAGTTTCTAAATTTTTATTTAATTTATCTTGTTCTTGTTTATGTATTACTATATTTTCAGATTGCGTTTTTATTGTTGTATTTTGTAAACTAATTTGATAATTTTTATATTTATTGTTATAATATATAGCAATACTTATTGAAGAAAAAATAATAAAAATAACTAAACTATATATTATTATTTTTATTTGATTCATAATTATCACCTAAATACTCAATAAATTTTTTTTTATGTTTTTTCATAGAATTATTTAGTATTACAGGTGCAGATGTCACATTAGCAGTAGTTGTAGAAGGTACTGCATCTTCCTCCATGCTATAAAAATATCTATTCATATAATCTCTATAAGACATAACTTCATTAATCATAATATACCTCTATGCTGTAATAAACCCTAACGGTTCACCATAATTTTCTATATATTGAGATTTTATCATTTCTATTTCTTGTAATGCACTTTGATAAATACCCTCACCGTTTAAAGTAACACCACTAGGTAAAGAAACATTATTAAATTTGCGTAAATTATCACCCCATTGTCTTTTTACATATGCTTGCGCCAATTCTCGTAATTGCCAATTACCCCATACAGAAGCATATACGTCAGGGTCAATATAAGCATAACATTCTACTGCAATATAACCACCTTCCACAAATTTTGTAGACCAATTAGTATCTATATGTAACCTTCTATTATGTATTCTATATCGAAAAGGTGGCGCAGGATTTAATAACCAATTTAAATCAGCTAGATATTGCTTTGCAACAAAATAACTACTTGCACCTGAACCAGTACCTGCTGCACCTAAAATAGCATCGGCAGTTATATAGTATTCTGCATTAAATAATTGTCCAACTCCACCCCCTGTATATCCATATAGTTCTATAACTGATAAAACATTTTCGGGTAAAGTGATATATCTATTAGTAATGTCAGTAGGAGTAATTTGATGTAAATAAAATGTTCTTTCTTGACCATCAATAGCATACTCACGCCAGTATTGTAACGCATCATCTATACAATTTTCTAATTGTTTTGGTGCTATATTAATTGTTATAACAGGATGACCACATCTTTCTAAACAATATTCTATTAATTCACTTCTACTTGTTGGTATCATACTTCTCTCCAAAATGGGTCTAATAATATAAATTCAATTTTATTTTTATATGACCTGACCATAATATTTTCTGAACATATATCTAATGTTATTTCTTTATTATTATTTACTATAGGAGTTAATATGTTTATGAAAGTGGGTAAAGTTTTTATTAATATTGGGGTGTATTTTGAAACAAACTTTTTACTATTAAAAAAATTATAATCAATACCTTTAGTATATGTTTCTATTTTATTTAATACGTCTATTATACAGGATGACTCTATGTAAGGTATATAATTTGACACGTCATATAAACGCTCCATTATAACAAAATAATAATTTTCATAAAAATAATAATATATTAAGTTAGGTAGGTTATTATTATTAGGAACATTAATAATATATTTTAACCAAAAATTTGTACCATCTTGTGTTACATCTTTTTCAAAAATATTTGTCTTTATAATATAATTTGTATTTGTGCAATATATACAAGTAGCAAATGTACCTGTAATGTTATCATTTAAATTATCTAATAAAGGCTCATAAAAAGTTCCTTGCAATGTATTTTTTAATAATAAATACATTTCATTATTATTCATAGGCCGTTTAATATGATTCTTTACCAAAGAATTTAAATTTCTTGAAATGGTCTTATCTATATTCATTTAAAACTCGTCAGTATATAAATTATACATATATTTATAAGAGGAAAAAATGGATTATAAAGAATTATATAACATGTCACAAGACTTAGATTTTTATGCTAGTAAATTAACAATAAATAAACCTGATGGTATTGTCTCATTTAAGTTAAACTCTTGTCAACAAAACATCATTAAAGAATTAGAAAATAATAGTCTATTAAATGTTTATACACCTAGACAAGTTGGTGGTAGCATACTAATAGCATTTCTTGCTTCACATTATGCTATATTTAATGCTAATAAAAGTATTGCAGTCATTACTATTAATATGGATAGTGCTAAAACTTTAAAAAATTTATGTGAAAATTTTATTTCACAATTACCCCTTCCTATTACATACATTGTTAATAATATGGATAGAATAGAATTATCAAATGGTACTAAAATTATATTTTGTAGTATTAATTCATCTAGTAAATTTAGAGGTAGAGGATACCAAAGAGTTTTTTTAGATAATATAGCATTTGCAAAAGATAATAGTTTTTATGATTTTTATTGTAGTGTATTTCCTACTATTACTAGTAGTGAACAAACTAAAGTATTATCAATTAATAGCGGTATATTTAATGATACAGAATATAAAAAATATTGGCTAAAAAACTTATATATACCTGCATCTCAAGTAAATGATAAGTATTATCAAGAGGCTATAAGTAAAATTAAAAATATCATAAGTGAAGATAGATTTAAACATGAATATGAGGGTGAAATAGTAGTTTAAACTACTATTTCACAAGTTTTCTTGTAAAAATACACTCAAATATCCTTCAAAACTACCATCTTTTAAAATACTAAATGTTAATACATATGTATTTTCGTTTTGACATCCTCCCCTCGCTTTAGAGGGGGGAGGATGTCAAAATTAGGTATGGATGAACGTAAAAATAAACTATTAATAAAATCACATGATAGTATTGATTTTGAATCTGTATAGTTATTAAATTCTACGTTATAAATATCTGTGTATTCAGGTACATCAATAATCATATATTTACGTCTGATAGATTTTTCTTCTTCACCTGTATGTTTATTAATTCCTGTATGTTCAAATTCAACCTTTTTGCATAAAGAACCATACTTAAATTTATTTTCTAATTCTTCCCAAGGTTTATTTATACTAACTAACATTTGTTTGCGTTCAAATGTTTTTTTACCATTAAGTTCTTTGACACTAAAAAAACTAGAAGCATACATAGAAACACTATTTTTCTTAGCGTCCATCCATCTCCATAAAAAAGTATTGAATACCATTTGAATATTAGGTACTTGCCAAATTCTTGCATCAAATACAGGTAATGAATTTACTTTAGTTGGTAAATATTCAGGTAACATACTATTAAACTTAGCGGTTGCTTGGGCTGCTAATAAAGATAAAATCTTTTCTACTTTACCTTCAAATGCGTCTAAATTGTACCAAAAAAGAGTAATTTCATCTGATTGACAATACCCTAAATCTGCATGAAATTTCTCACATACATTTTTCATTGTCTCTTGCATACAAGTTGTTAAATTTTCATCAAAAGGTCGATTAAGACCTTTTGTAAATGTATGGAATGCTCTACCATCTAATCTACATAATACGGGAATACCTTGTATTAAAGTATCAGTTTTTATTTTTTCATATTTTTTACAAATATCTCCTAAGACATTAAATGTACGATATTCATTAGGCCAGTTTAATATATTTGTCATTTTACTCTACCAAAAAATTATGAGTTAAAATTTTATTTTCTATATGATATTCTACTGAATGTACTTCATTAGGAAAAATAATATTCCATTTATTAAACATACTAATAAGTTTTTTATTAGGAATAGTATCTCTACTCAAATTATCCTGTAGAAGCTTTTTCATATTTTTCTCAATATATAACATTTTAACATAAGCATTGTAATCATACAATAGTGATAATGTTTTATTACGCATCAAATTAGTAATATTAGTAGAATCCCATACAAATGATTCCTTTTTTCGTAATAGTTGTTTTGCTAAATCTATTGCATGTTGATAAACCTTTCCTGCATTATCACCTTGTTTAATACCCATTTCTTCTTTTAAGTCATCAAATGAAATTACTGGTAAGTGAGAATATAACGTGTTTCTCATACTAGATTTACCACTAGCAGGTAATCCGCTTAAAACAATTACAGTTGAACCTGTTTCTTTAAAAAAAGAATATTCAGATGAAATATTCTTTTTCAAAAAATATTCTACTTTTGTTATTTCATCAGTAAATTTATATGGTGAAGTTAAACAATTTTGTTCTAATACGACTTCTAAAAATAATTTTATATCATCTATCGAATCTTGTTTTTTTATAAAATATCTACCACACATATCCGCATGTGCAACCTCAATTAAGCAATCTAATGGTAATTGATATGATAAATCATGTGTAATATATTCAGGAGTACGATTATTATTATCATTAAAAGCAAAAAATGGAACTTGATGTGTATTAATAATATTACATATACTTTCACGTATTACGAAAGGAATATCATATTGATATAATAACTCTCTAGTATCAAAAGAACCTAACTTAGAATGTCCTTTAGACGTAATTCTTTCACCCTCAAATTTTGTACATATTGGTTTAGATATATCATGCAATAACGCACTATAAAACATAATGAATTGCTTTTCAGAACTATATTGTGAAAAAGGTTTTATTAAATTTTTAGTTAATAATGAGTTTAAAACCATTTTCGTATGTGTCCACACATCACCTTCAGCATGGTAATACAAATCTTGTGGAGTAGTTTGTAAAGATTTTAATGAGGGAAATATATCTAAAAAAATATCATAATTTTCTGTAAATATTAATTCTTGTAGTATTTTATACATTTATATTCTCCTAAAATAATAGTTTAACATAAAAGAATATAAATGTATATTGTTTTTAAAAGTTACCTTCTTGTATATCGTCTCTAGTCAATGTTTGATGTTCTACAAACTGTAGTGATAAACGGTATTGTATTGCTGTTTGGTCTTCATTAAATCTTACTAATTGTGGATTATATGTTACATTAATATTTATACATGCACAATCAGGAATAGACGGTATTTTTAAAGGTTGACCCTCTCTACCTTTTCTTCCGTCCATGAAATATATAGCAAATTCATATGGATATTCTAATCCCATTAAATCACCTTTAGCAGGAGCTTGGGCTATTTTAAACTCTTTTATAATCTTCAAAATAGTTTCTGATTCTTTCTTATTTCTTGGAGTTAGTAAAAATTCAAAAGTATGTTTTCTTAAACCTATACCTTGTAATACTAATTCAGAATCTAAGTTAGCAAC